>Ga0265334_10000005_pt1 | contig 242590 bp, 227 predicted proteins | sample 42023metaG_FD_192442 | JGI IMG/M metagenome (GOLD analysis project Ga0265334, IMG submission 192442) | Rhizosphere microbial communities from Carex aquatilis grown in University of Washington, Seatle, WA, United States - 4-20-23 metaG | ecosystem: Host-associated > Plants > Roots >...
CGGGCGCGACCGGTGTGCCTGCTCTTAGGCCCTGCTCAATCCGCCTGGCGCCGCAGGAATGCCGGGATATCCAGGTAGTCCTGGTTGCCGAGGTCGGGACCTTCGTCGCGTTGGCGACGTTCATAGGTCGGCCGTTCCAGGCGCTTCCAGTCCGGGTTGCCGTCGGTGCCGGTGGCCTTCACCACCTGGATCATGGGGGCCTGCTGCACTTCGGGCTGCTGTGGCACCGGCTGCGGGGCCGGGGGCGCCACCACGGCCTTGGGCTTCAGCACCGGCTGCGCGTTCTGCACCGCGCGTCCGAGACCGGTGGCCACCACCGTGACCCGCACCTCGCCGCTCATGGCCGGGTCGAGCACCGTGCCCACCACCACCGTGGCGTTCTCGTCGGCGAAGGCTTCCACCGCCGCGCCCACTTCCTCGAGTTCGCCGATGGTGAGGTCCATGCCGGCGGTGATGTTCACCAGCACGCCCTTGGCGCCGGCGAAGTTCACATCCTCAAGCAAGGGGCTCTTCAGCGCGGCTTCGGCCGCGCGCACCGCGCGGTTCTCGCCGATGGCGACCCCGGTGCCCATCATCGCCATGCCCATCTCCGACATGACCGTGCGCACGTCGGCGAAGTCAACGTTGATGAGGCCCGGCCGGGTGATGATGTCCGCGATGCCCTGCACAGCGCCCAGCAGCACCTCGTTGGCGGACTGGAAGGCGTTGATGAGGCTGATCTCGCGGCCCAGCACCGAAGCCAGCTTGTCGTTGGGGATCACGATCAGCGAGTCGACGTACTGGCTGAGTTCGGCGATACCCTTCTCCGCCGCGAGCATGCGCTTGTTGCGCTCGAAGCCGAAGGGCTTCGTCACGACGGCCACCACCAGGATGTCCATCTCCTTGGCCACCTGCGCCACCACCGGCGAGGCGCCGGTGCCGGTGCCACCGCCCATGCCGGCGGTGATGAACACCATGTCGGCTCCCTTCAGCACCTCCTCGATGCGGTCGCGGTCCTCGAGGGCCGCCTGGCGGCCCACGTCCGGGTTGGCGCCGGCGCCTAGACCCTTGGTGAAGCTGCCGCCGATCTGCAGGGTGGTCTTGGCGTTGGCCTTGCGCAGCACCTGTGCGTCGGTGTTGATGGCCACGAAGTCCACGCCCTCGACGCCGCGCGACACCATGTATTGGATGGCGTTGCCGCCACCACCGCCGACGCCGACGACCTTGATCACCGCGTTCTGGCTCATGTCATCCATTAGTTCGAACATGTCCGGTCTCCTCTATATATAAGTCTCGAAACCTTGAAACCCTCTTCCGGCACCGCCCTCCCGGAGCAGTGCCCGCCCATCAGGCGCAAAACCTCAAAACGATCCTTGGAACCATTGCTTCATCCGTTCCCACATGTCCTGCACGCCGTTCGGCGTCCGCTGCGGGCTGCTGCCGCTCGGCAGGCTCTGGGCGCCGAACAGCAGGAGCCCCACGCCGGTGGAGTGGATCGGGTTGCGCACCACGTCCACCAGGCCGGTGACGCCCTGGGGCGCGCCGAGGCGCACCGGCGCATGGAACACCTCTTCCGCGAGGTCCACAGCGCCCTCCATCTTGGAACTGCCGCCGGTGAGGACGATGCCCGCCGGGATCTGCTCCTCGAAACCGCTGCGGCGAAGTTCCGCCTGGATCAGGCTGAACAGCTCCTCGTAGCGCGGCTCCACCACCTCCGCCAGCGTCTGGCGCGCCAGGCGCCGCGGCGGGCGCTCGCCCACGCTCGGCACCTCGATGGTCTCGTCCGCGCTCGCGAGCTGCGGCAGCGCGCAGGCGTACTTGATCTTGATCTCCTCGGCGTGGTGCGTCGGGGTGCGCAAGGCCACGGCGATGTCATTGGTGACCTGGTCGCCGGCGATGGGGATCACCGCCGTGTGGCGGATGGCGCCGTCGGTGAACACCGCGATGTCGGTGGTGCCGCCGCCGATGTCGACGAGGCACACGCCCAGGTCCTTCTCGTCCTCGTTCAGCACCGCGAAGCTGGAAGCCAGTTGCTCCAGGATCACGTCGTCCACCTTGAGGCCGCAGCGCTCCACGCAGCGCACGATGTTCTGGGCCGCGCTGGCGGCGCCGGTGACGATGTGCACGCGCGCCTCCAAGCGCACGCCGGACATGCCGATGGGCTCGCGGATGCCATCCTGCCCGTCGATGATGAAATCCTGGGGCAGCACGTGCAGGATCTTCTGGTCAGCGGGGATGCTCACGGCGCGGGCCGCGTCGATGACGCGCTCCACGTCGCCGGCGGTGCATTCCTTGTCGCGGATCGCCACCACGCCGTGGGAGTTCAAGCTCCGCACATGGCTGCCGGCGATGCCGGTGAAGACCGAGTGGATCTGGCAGCCGGCCATTAGCTCGGCCTCGGCGATGGCGCGCTGGATGGATTGCACCGTGGATTCGATGTTCACCACCACGCCCTTCTTCAGGCCGCGGGAGGGATGCGAACCGATGCCGACGATCTCCACGCCGCCCTCCGGCAGGATCTCGCCGACGATGGCCACCACCTTGGAGGTGCCCACGTCCAGGCCCACGATGAGATGTTTGTCCGGTCTCTTAGCCATCAGCATCAGGCCCCCTGCTTGGTCTGGCCGCCGGCTGTCTTCCAGCCCACGGCGAAACCGTTGGTGTAACGCATGTCCACATAGGCGACGGCGGCGAGCTTCGCCGAGAGCGCCGGCAGCGCCACCGCGCCGAAGCGCGCGAGTCGCATGGCCGCATCCTCGCGCCCGAGCCGCACCTCGATGCCGTCATCCAACTGCACCGTGGCGGCGCCGCGCGCGTCCACGCTCAAGGTGGTGATGGCGATGCCCCGCGGCGTCAGCAAGCCTGCGAGCGTGTTGAACTGCGCCAGCACGTCCTGCTCGCTGCCGTCGCGCCCGGAGAGGGCTGGCAGCGAGAGATAGGTCTGTTCCTGGGAATGGGCGAACACCTTGCCCTGTGCGTCCATGAGCCCGTCCCCGTTCCAGCGCGCCACCGGCACTTCCTCGACGATGTCGATGTGCAGGGTGTGGGGCCACTCGCGGCGCACGCTCGCCTCCGCCACCCAGGGCAGGCTTTCCACCGCGGCGCCGATGTCATCCACGCGGGTGTCGAAGAAGCCGCCGCCCAGTTCCGGCAGCACCGCCTCCCGCACCGCTGCCGGCTGCACGTGATGCAACTGTCCGCTCAAGGTCAGGGTGGTGAGCTTGGGGCCGGCCAGGAGCGGCCGTGCCAGCCACAGCAGCAGGCCGAGGCCGAGGATGGCCGCCAGCGCCACGCCCGTGCCCAGCACGAAGATGCGCCGGCGCCAGAACTTCACGGGTTTCTCACGGCTGTTCATGCCTTCTCCCCCCGTATGGTCTCGTTGAGGCGCGCCGGCAGTTCCGCCGCCACCGCACCGATGTCGCCTGCGCCCAGGGTCAGCACCAGGTCGCCGTCCTTGAGCACGCCCGCCAGCGCCTCCGGCAGATCCTGAGCCCGCTGCACGAACACCGGGTCCACCTTGCCGCGGTTGCGGATGGCGCGGGCGAGCGCGCGGGAATCGGCGTTCGCGATGGGCGCCTCGCCCGCCGCATAGACTTCCGTGAGCAGGAGCACGTCCGCCTGGGACAGCACCTCGGCGAAGTCCTCGAAGAGATCATGGGTGCGGGTGTAGCGGTGCGGCTGGAAGGCCACCACCAGACGCTTATCGGGCCAGCCCTCGCGCGCCGCCTGGATGGTGGCGGCCAGCTCGCGCGGATGGTGCCCGTAGTCGTCCACCAGCAGCACACGGCCGTAGCGGGTCTCCACCTCACCCTGCATCTGGAAGCGGCGGCCCACGCCCTGGAACTCCGCCAGGGCCTTCAGGATGTCCTCGTCCGAGACGCCGAGGTCGTGGGCGATGGCGATGGCCGCGAGGGAGTTCAACACGTTGTGGCGGCCCGCCAGGTTGAGGCTTACGTCCAGGGGCTTGGCACGCTTCGGCAGCCAAGCCTGGTAGTGGGTGACGCCGCCGGCACGGCGCACGTCCGAGGCGCGGAAGTCTGCGTCCTCCGCCATCCCGTAGGTGACTACCGGACGGCCGATGTCCGGCAGCAGGCGGCGCAGTTCTGCGTCGTCCACGCACAGCACCGCGAGGCCGTAGAACGGCAAGTGCTGCAGGAACTCGATGAAGGTGGCCGAGAGGCGCGCGAAGTCGCCGCCGTAGGTACCGAGGTGGTCTGCGTCGATGTTCGTCACCACCGCGATCAGCGGCTGGAGATGCAGGAAGGAGGCGTCGCTCTCGTCCGCTTCCGCCACGAGGTAGCTGCCGCTGCCGAGCCGCGCGTTGGTGCCGGCGCTCAGGAGCTTGCCGCCGATGACGAAGGTGGGATCCAGCCCGCCTTCCGTCAGTACGCTGGCGACGAGACTGGTGGTGGTGGTCTTGCCGTGGGTGCCGGCCACCGCGATGCCGAAGCGGAAGCGCATCAGCTCCGCCAGCATCTCGGCGCGGCGCACCACCGGTATGCGGCGCGCGCGCGCCTCCACCACCTCGGGGTTCTCGGCGGAGACGGCGCTGGAAATCACCACCACGTCCGCATCCGCCACGTGGGCGGGCTCGTGGCCGAACACCACCCGCGCGCCCAAGCCCTGCAGACGCTGGGTCACGGCGTTGGCCTTGAGGTCGGAGCCGCGCACCTGGTAACCCAGGTTGATGAGCACCTCGGCGATGCCGCCCATGCCGGCGCCACCGATGCCGACGAAATGGATGTTGCGGATGCGGCGCATCAGGTTGCTCATGTGAGGCCTCCCGCCCGCAGGCAGCGTTCCGCCACGCGCTCGGCGGCATCGGTGCGTGCCGCGGCACGGGCCTGCTTCGCCATCTCCAGCAGGCCATCGCGGCCCGCCAGCAGTTCGTTGAGCTGCGCCGCCAAGGCATCCGGGGCCGCGGCGAGCTGCGGGATGAGATGCGCGGCGCCGCTGCCCACGAGATAGGCCGCGTTCTTGGTCTGGTGGTCGTCCACCGCTGCGGCGAAGGGCACCAGCACCGCGCCCAGGCCCGCGGCGGCGAGTTCCGCCACCGTGAGCGCGCCGGAGCGGCAGACCGCGAGGTCGGCCCAGGCATAGGCGGTTGCCATGTCGTCGATGAAGGCCGCGACCCGCGCCTCCACGCCCAGTTCCTTGTAGTGCGCCGTCACGGAATCCAGGTCGCGCGCACCGGTCTGGTGCACCACCTCCGGGCGGCGGCGCACGTCGAGCTTGGCGATGGCCTCCGGCAGGTTCTGGTTGAGAGCACGCGCGCCCTGGCTGCCGCCGATCACGAGCAGTCGCATCGGGCCGGTGCGCTTCTTGAAGCGCTCCTCCGGCGGCAGCAGCGCGGCGATGGCGGTGCGCACCGGGTTACCCACGTATTCGGCGCGGCGGCCCGGCGCGAAGCTGTGGGGGAAGCCTTCCAGCACGTGGCGGGTGAAGTGGCTTAGCACGCGGTTGGTGAAGCCCGGCACCGCGTTCTGCTCATGCAGCACAAGCGGGCAGCCGGTGAGTCGTGCCGCGAGGCCGCCGGGGCCGCTGGCGAAGCCGCCCATCCCTAAGGCCACGGCGGGCTTCAGGCGGCGGAAGATGCTCGAGGATTGCGCGAGCGCGCGGCTCAGCACGAACGGCGACTTCAGCAAGGTGACCAAGCCCTTGCCCCGCACGCCGCCCACGTCCACCCATTCCATGGGGAAACCAGCGGCGGGCACCACGCGGGCCTCCAGGCCCTGCCGGGTGCCGATCCAGGTTACAGAATGCCCTTTCGACCGCAGCACATCGGCGACGGCGAGAGCCGGGAACACATGCCCGCCTGTCCCTCCAGCCATGATCACGATGCCAGGTGAGCGGTTCATGCCGCCACCTCTTCTTCGCTGCTCTTCCACTTGCCGCTGTCCCGGGCTTCCCGGTCCACGCGCATCAAGAGGCCGATGGCGGCACAGCTCACGATCAGGCTGCTGCCGCCGTAGCTCATGAGCGGCAGGGTGAGACCCTTGGTGGGCAGCACACCCATGTTCACACCCACGTTGATGAAGGCCTGCAGGCCGATCCAGGTGCCGATGCCGAAGGCGAGGTAGGCGCCGAAGAGCTGCGCGCGCTTGGCGGCGCGGCGCGCCACCAGGATGGCGCGCCAGGTGAGCGCGAGGTAGAGGCCGATGACCACGACGGAGCCGAACAGGCCGAACTCCTCGGCGGTCACCGCGAACACGAAGTCACTGTGGGCTTCCGGGAGATAGAAGAGCTTCTGTACGCTCTCGCCGAGACCTACGCCGAAGAACTGGCCGCGGCCGATGGCGATGAGGGACTGGGTGAGCTGGAAGCCGGTGTCGAAAGGGTCCTGCCAAGGGTTGAGGAAACCCGTGAGCCGCGCCAGGCGATAAGGCGAGGTGAACACCAGCACCACCGCCGCCGCCGCACCCACGCCGGCGAAGAGCGCGAAGTCCCTGAGGCGCGCGCCCCCGATGAACAGCATCGCCATGGCCGTGGCGGTGAGTACCAGGGTCGCGCCGAAGTCCGGCTCCAGCAGCAGCAGGAGTCCCGCGCCGCCGATGATGAGCATGGGCTTCATGAAGCCCTTGAGGCCCGAGGCCAGTTCCTCGCTGCGGCGCACGATGTAGCCCGCGAGATAGACGAAGATCAGGATGCGAGCCACCTCCGAGACCTGCAGGTGAAAGGAGCCCAGCACCACCCAGCGGATGCTGCCGTTGATGCGCCGGCCGATGCCCGGCACCAGCACCATCACCAGCAGCGCGAAGGCCAGCATCAGCAGCAGGTAACCGGAACGCTGCCACCAGGCCAGGGGCAGGTTGTACATGAGCACGCCGGCACCGGTGCCGAGGGCGAAGAACACCAGTTGGCGCGTGAGGTAGTAGAACGGGCTGCCGGTGGTCTTGTCCGCGAGCGTGATGGAGGCGGAAGCCACCATGACGAGGCCGATCACCAGGATCAGCCCGGCGATGACGAGCAGCGGCGTGTCCATGCCGCGGGCCTCGGTGTCGCCGGCGATGCGCCTGTTCTCACTCACCGGCCAGCCTCCTCGCCGCTGCCGCGAACACGCGGCCGCGATGCTCGAAGTTGTCGAACATGTCCAGGCTGGAGCAGGCGGGTGACAGCAGCACCATGTCCCCGTCGCGTGCCAGGGCGGCCGCCGCCGTCACGGCCATGTCCATGTCCTTCACGCGCTGCACCGGCACGCGGCCGGCGATGGCTTTCTCGATCAGCTCCGCGTCCTTGCCGAGCAGCACCACCGCACGGGCCTTGCCCGCGAGCGCGTCGGCCAGGGGCATGAAGTCCTGACCCTTGCCGTCGCCGCCGGCGATCAGCACCAGCGGCTGGCTCACGCCCTGCACCGCCGCGAGCGTCGCGCCCACATTGGTGCCTTTGGAATCGTCGTACCAGACCGCGCCCTTGGACGTGGTCACGTATTCCATGCGGTGCGGCAGGCCGCGGAAGGATTCCAGCGCCGTGAGCATCGCCGGCATCGGGAGACCAGCGGCCTCGCCCAGTGCCAGAGCCGCCAGCGCATTCGCCAGGTTGTGGCAGCCGCGCAGGCGCATCACGGAGACCGGCATCAGCCGCTCGGTGCCGCGGGCCAGCCATTCGCCGGCGCCCGTGCCGATGACGCCGTAGTCGCCGGCCTTCGGCTCACCCAGGCCGAAGCTCACGCGGTGCTTCACGTTCGCCGCCATGTCCCGCACCCAGGCGTCTTCGCGGTTCAGCACCGCGGTGCGGCAGTGGCGGAAGATGCGCGCCTTGGCGGCGGCGTACTCCGCCATGCCGGCATATCTGTCCATGTGGTCAGGAGAGAGGTTCAGCACGGTCGCGGCCACGCAGGGCAAGGAGTCCGTGATCTCCAGCTGGAAGCTGGAGAGTTCCAATACATACAGGTCCGGTTCGTGCTCGCCGAGCAGGTCCAGAGCCGGGGTGCCCAGGTTGCCGCCCACTTTGGCGCGCTTGCCAGCATGCTCCGCCATCACGCCGAGCAGCGTGGTGACGGTGCTCTTGCCGTTGGCGCCGGTGATGCCCACCACCGGCGCGCGCGCGTAGTGGGCGAAGAGTTCGATGTCGCCCAGGACGGGCAGGCCGAGGCTGCGGGCCTTGGCGATGAACGGGATGCCGGCGGCGACGCCCGGCGAGAGCACCAGCCGGTCGGCGCGTTTCAGCGCGTCCTCGGAGAATCCTCCCAGGAAAACCGCCGCGTCCGGCAGGAGCGCGCGCAGCTCGGCGAGGCCCGGCGGGCGCTCGCGGCTGTCGGTGATGGCGATCTCCTCGCCATGGGCCGCGAGGAAACGCGCGCAGGACAGCCCGGTCTTGCCGAGTCCGACGATCAGCGTCCTGGTCCTGCGTTGTGTCGCGGCCAAGCCCATCTATCTCACCTTCAGGGTGGAGAGGCCCACCAGCACCAGGATCACGGTGATGATCCAGAAGCGCACGATCACGCGCGGTTCCGGCCAGCCTTTCAGCTCGAAATGGTGGTGCAGCGGCGCCATGCGGAAGATGCGCTTGCCGGTGAGCTTGAAGGAGCCCACCTGCAGGATCACCGACACGGTCTCCATCACGAACACGCCGCCCATGATGAACAGCACGATCTCCTGGCGCACGATCACGGCGAGGGTGCCGAGCGCCGCGCCGAGCGCCAGCGCGCCCACGTCGCCCATGAACACCTGCGCTGGATAGGCGTTGAACCAGAGGAAGCCCAGGCCCGCGCCCACCAGCGCGCCGCAGTACACCACCACCTCGCCGGCTCCCGGGAGATAAGGGATGGAGAGGTAATGGGCGAAGTTGAAGTTGCCCGAGGCATAGCCGAACACGCCCAGCGCGCCGCCCACCAGCACCGCCGGCATGATGGCGAGGCCATCCAGGCCGTCCGTGAGGTTGACCGCGTTGCTGGAACCGACGATCACGAAATAGGTGATCACCACGTAGAGGCCGCCGAGCGGCAGCGCCACCTGCTTGAAGAACGGCAAGATGTAGTCGATCTCCGTCGCGTCATGGTGCGTGTAGTAGAGGGCGAAGCCCGCGCCCAGGGCGCACACCGACTGCCAGAAGTACTTGTAGCGCGCCGCCAGGCCCTTGGAGTTCTTCAGCACCAGCTTCAGGTAATCGTCGGCGAAGCCGATGAGGCCGAAGCTCACGGTGACGCCGATCAGCACCCACACGTAGCGGTTGTAGAGGTCGCCCCAGAGCAGGATGGAGATGAGGATGGCTGCGAGGATCAGCGTGCCGCCCATGGTGGGGGTGCCGGCCTTGGACAGGTGCGACTGCGGACCGTCCTTGCGCACGCTCTGCCCCACCTTCACCGTGGTGAGCCAGCGGATCATGGCCGGCCCGGAGAGGAAGGAGAAGGTCAGCGCCGTGAGGATGCCGAGGATGGCGCGCAGCGTGAGGTAGGTCACCACGTGGAACACGTGGAAAGCCGGGAAGGTGCGGCTCAGGTAGTCGGCGAGCAGCAGCAACATCTCAGTGGCCTCCGTTGGCGGTCTTGGGTGCGGATGACGGGCGCAATGCTTCCACCACGCGCTCCATGCGCATCGAACGGGAACCTTTCACCAGCAGGGTCACGCCGGCTTCGGCTTCCGCCTTGAGTGCGCGGATCAGTGCGTCCAGGTCCTCGAACCAGCGGGCGCCGGCGCCGAAAGCGTCGGCGGCATGGCGGCTCATGGGGCCGAAGGCATAGAGCCGCTCCACGCCGAGAGCGCGCAGCTTGGCGCCGCTCTCCGCGTGTAGGCGCTCGGCGGAGGCGCCGAGTTCGCCCATGTCACCGAGTGCGAGCCAGGCGTGGCCGCCCAGACTCACCGCGAACTCCGCGGCGGCCATGAGCGAGAGAGGGTTGGCATTGTAGGTGTCGTCGATGAGCCGCGCGCCGTTCACGCCGCGGCCCACGATGAGCCGCCCGGCAGTGACCGGTGCCTCCGCGAGACCGGCGCGCACTTCGGCCAGCGTCGCGCCGGCGGCGGTGGCGGCCGCGGCGGCGGCGAGCGCGTTGCTCACGTTATGGCGGCCCGGCAGCGAGACCGAGAGGTCCGCCTCGCCGAGGGGCGAGACCAACCGGAAACGCCAGCCGCCGGCATCGCCCTGCTGCAGGGAACCGGGCAAGGGATGGAAGTCCGCCTCCGGACCGAAACCGAAAGTGCGTACGGTTCGCTCGCCCGCCATGCCGCGCCAAAGGGAAACATAGGCGTCGTCCGCGTTGATGACTGCGACGCCATCGGCGGCGAGATGGGTGTAGATGGCGCCCTTCTCCCGCGCCACGCCGGCGATGTCCTTCAGGAACTCGAGATGGGCCGGACCCGCGTTGGTGATGACCGATACGGTGGGAGCCGCCAGCTCCGCGAGGTAGCCGATCTCCCCCGGATGGTTGGTGCCCATCTCGATGACCGCGTGGCGGCAGGAGGCATCCAGCTCCAAGAGCGTCAACGGCATGCCGATGTCGTTGTTGAGATTGCCTGCGGTCGCGAGTGTGGCGCCGCGGACCTTGAGGATACTGGCAACCATCTCCTTCAGCGTGGTCTTGCCGCTGGAGCCGGTGACGCCCACGAGCGGCAGGGTGAACTGCCGGCGCCAGTGGGCGGCGTAGGCGCCGAGCGCCTTGCGCGTGTCCGCCACCACCACTTGAGAGAGAGATGAGGAAGACGGTTTCTGCACCAGCGCGCCGGCGGCACCGAGCTTCTCCGCCTGGGCCAGGAACTCATGGCCGTCGAAATGCTCGCCCTTGATGGCGACGAAGAGCTGGCCTTTCCCCAGCTTGCGGGTGTCCTGGATCACGCGGCCGAACTCAGCGTCCGCGCCCTGGAGCCTGCCGCCGGTGGCGGCCGCCACGTCCGAGAGGTGCCGCGTCATGGCGCGGCCTCCCCGGTGAGCCGCGCCGCGGTCTCGCGGTCGCTGTAGTGCAGTTTCTGCGTGCCGATGACCTGCTCGGTCTCGTGGCCCTTGCCGGCCACCAGCACCACGTCGCCCGGTTGGGCGCCGCGCACCGCGCGCTCCACGGCACGCTCGCGCTCGCGCTGCACAGTCACGCGGCTGTGGTCATGGATGCCCGCCAGCACTTCCGCCACGATGGCATCGCCGTCTTCGCCGCGGGGATTGTCGTCGGTCACCACGATGCGGTCCGCGAGCCGTTCGGCGATGGCGCCCATCTGCGGACGCTTGCCCCGGTCCCGCTCGCCGCCGCAGCCGAACACGCACCAGAGCTTGCCGCGGCAGTGGGCGCGGGCCGCCGCCAGGGATTTCTCCAGGGCGTCGGGCGTATGGGCGTAGTCCACTACCACCAGCGGCTGCTTCAGGCCGCCGCCGAAACATTCCATGCGGCCCGGCACGGTGCGGGCCCGGTCCAGCGCCAGCAGCGCCTCGTCGAACTTCATGCCGAGAGCGAGCAGCACGCCCAGCACAGCCAGCAGGTTCTCCGCGTTGAAGCGGGCCAGCAGGCGCGAATCCACATGGCCGCCGCCCGCCTCGCTCGCCACGTCGAAACTCAGGCCGCCGCTGCCGAGGCTGAGGTTCGAACCCTTGAGCGTGGTGCCGCGGGGGCTCGACCGTCCCTCCAGCGTGTACCCGATGCAGGCGACACCCGCCGGCAAGCTGGCCGCGAGTCCCCGGCCGAACTCGTCATCGAGATTGATGACTGCATGCTTGAGGCCGGGGCGCTCGAACAGCCGGCGCTTGGCGGCGCCGTAGCTCTGCATGTCGCCGTGGTAATCCAGGTGGTCGCGGGTGAGGTTGGTGAACACCGCCACCTCGAAGTGCACGCCGTCCACGCGGCCCTGGTGCAGCGCGTGGCTGGAAGCCTCCATGCTCACGCGCCCCATGCCCTGCTCGCGGAAGCGCGCCAGCCAGGCCTGGGTCGCCACCGGATCCGGCGTGGTATGGGTCGGCGTCTCGAGCTTGCCGTAGGCGCCGAAGCCCACGGTGCCGAGCACGCCGCAGGGCTTGCCCGTCTCGCTCAGGGATTGGGCGGTGATGAGGCTCACGGAAGTCTTGCCGTTGGTGCCGGTCACCGCCACCACCCGTTGGTGGGCGGAGGGATCGCCGTAGAAGCGTCCGGCGATGGCGCTGGCCTTGCGGCTGAGCTCAGGTACCGCCACCGCCGGCAGGCCCGCGGGCAACGGTATATAAGATGCGGCACCCTCCGGGTCATAGGCCACCGCCACGGCACCACGGGCGCGTGCGTCCGCCAGATGCTTCAGGCCGTGGTGGTCGTGGCCGTTGCAGGCCAGGAACAGGTAACCGGGACCGATGGAACGGCTGTCCAGCGCGAGACCGCGGATGGAAGTGTCGCCGCCCGAGGGCAACTCGCCTTCACCCAGCAGCAGGTCCGCGAGACGCATGCCGGAGAGGTCGCGGGCTTCGGCCATCACGGCGCGGCTCCCAGGCTCACGGCATAGGCGCTGGCGGGCAGGCTCTGCATGTCGTCCGGCGCCACGTTGAGCAGGCGCAGCGCACCGCGCATCACCTCGGCGAACACCGGCGCCGAGACCTTGCCGCCCATGTAGTTGCCGTGGCTCGGCTGGTTGATGACCACCACCGCGACGAGGCGCGGGTCGCTAGCCGGCGCCATGCCGGCGAATACCGAGATGTACTTGTCCGTGGAGTAACCGCCGTTCGCGGCGATGTGCGCGGTGCCGGTCTTGCCCGCCACGTGGTAACCCTCGATGTCGGCGAGCTTGCCGGTGCCCTCGCTCGAGACCACCGACTCGAGGATGCCGCGCAAGGTGCTGGAGAGTTGCGGCGTGATCACAGGCTGCGCCACCGGTGCGTCGCTCAACCGCATGAAACTCGGCGGCGTGTGCACGCCGGAGTTGGCGAGGGTGTCGTAGGCGTCCGCCAGTTGCAGCGCAGTGATGGAGAGACCGTAGCCGTAGGAGATGGTGGCCTGCCGCGTCGGGTTCCAGGCGCGGAAGGCCGGCAGGCTGCCTGGCGCCTCGCCCGGGAAGCCGCTGCCGGTGCTCTTGCCGAAGCCGAAGGCGTCCAGGGTGTGCCACATGAACTCGGAGGGCAGCGACAGCGCGATCTTGCTCGCGCCCACGTTGCTGGATTTCTGGATGATGGTGGTGAGGTCTATGCGGCCGTAGTCGTTGCCATCGTCATGGATGGTGTAACCCGCGAGCTTGAGCGTGCCCGGCGAGGTGTCGATCACGGAGTTGAGCTGGTACTTGCCGGAGAGCAGCGCCGACACGATGGTGAAGGGCTTCATGCTGGAGCCGGGCTCGAACTGGTCCGTCACCGCGCGGTTGCGGAAGTCGTCGCCATCGGCGCCAGCCCGGTTGTTGGGGTTGAAGGAGGGCTGGTTGGCCATGGCCAGCACTTCGCCGGTGCGGGAATCCATCACCACGATGGAGCCGGATTTGGCGCCCTGGGCCAGCACCGCCTGCTTGAGGGCGCGATAGGCCAGGTACTGGATGCGCAGGTCGATGCTGGTACTCAGGTCCTGGCCGGCGCGGGGCGCACGGATGTTCTCCACGTCCTGTACCGACTTGCCGTAGCGGTCCACGATCACGCGCTCGGCTCCGGGCACGCCCTTCAGCCAATCGTTGTAGGCGAGCTCCAGGCCTTCCTGGCCGAGATCATCCACGTTGGTGAAACCCAGCACCTGCGCGGTGACTTCGCCGGCCGGGTAGTAGCGGCGGTACTCGCGCTGGCTGTAGACGCCGGGGATGCCGAGGGCCGTCAGCTGCTGCACGGCATAGGGGTCCATGCCGCGGGCGAGGTAGACGAACTCCTTCTCAGCACTGTTCTTGAGCAGGCGCGAGAGGTCCGAAGGCTTCGCGCCCAGGGCGCGGGCGAGACGCGGCACGTCCGCCCCTTCCACTTCCTGCGGGTTCATCCAGATGGAATCGACGGGCGTGCTCACCGCCAGGGGCTCGCCGTTGCGGTCCAGGATCATGCCGCGATGGGCCGGCATGGGCAGCACCCGCAAGTGCCGCTCGGCGCCCTGGTCCAACAGGAATTGCTTGTCCAAGACCTGCAGGTAGACGGCGCGGCCCACGAGACTCGTCGCCACCAGCACGAAGAGGCCCAGCACCGCCACGCTGCGCCAGCCTAAGGCGCTGGCACCGGGCTTCTGTTCCAAGGGGGCGGCGTTGCGCTTCACGGCTTCACCACCAGCACCTGCGGGTTCGCGGGCGTGCCCATATCCAGCTTCTGCACGGCGGACTGCTCTATATAAGCGTGGGTGCTCCAGGTGCTCTGCTCCAGGAGCAGCCGGCCCCAGTCGATGTTGAGCTGGTCCCGCTGTTGGTGGGCCTGCTCCAGTTGTTCGAACAGCACCCGGTTCTGGTGGCGTGCGTCGATGAGCGCCAGCGCCGAGAGGAACACCGAGAGGCCCAGGAGGGCCACCACGGCGCGGCTGAAGTTCAGCTTCATGCCAGCCGCTCCGCCACGCGCAGCACCGCGCTGCGGGCCCGCGGGTTCTCCCGCACTTCCTCTTCCGAGGCGTGGATGGCCTTGCCGATGTTGATGAGGTCAGGCTTGCGCGCGGGCTCCAGCCAGGGCGCGCGGGGATCCGGCGCCGAACCGCGCACGTGGTCACGGATGAAGCGCTTGACGATGCGGTCTTCCAGCGAATGGAAGCTGATCACCGCGAGCCTTCCCGCCGGCGCCAGCACCTTCAGGCACTGCTCCAGGCAGGAGGTGAGTTCCTCCAGCTCGCGGTTGATGAAGATGCGGATGGCCTGGAAGCTGCGGGTGGCCGGATGCTTGTGGCGCTCGGTGCGCGGCGCGGCGCGTCCGATGATCTCGGCCAGCTGAAGCGTATCGGTGATGGGACTCTCGGCACGGGTGGCGACGATGGCTTTCGCGATGCGGCGCGCGTGCCGCTCCTCGCCGAGGGTGAACAGCACCTCGACGATGTCCTGCTCCGCGGCGCGGTTCAGCCAGACTGCGGCGCTCTCGCCGCTCTCGGGATCCATGCGCATGTCGAGGGGGCCGGCCTGGATGAAACTGAAGCCGCGGCCTGGGTCGTCGAGCTGCGCCGACGACACGCCGATGTCCAGCAACACTCCGTCCACCCGACCCGACACACCCGCCTCCGTCGCGATGCGCTCCAGCATGGAGAACGCAGCGCGGTAGATCGTGAACCTCGTCTCGTTTCCGGCCAGGATCCGGCCCGCGGCGTAAGCCTCCGGGTCGCGGTCCAAAGCGATCAGCCTGCCCTCCGGTCCCAGCTGGGCCAGGATCGCGCGGCTGTGGCCGCCGCGGCCGAAGGTGCCGTCCACGTACACGCCGTCGGCCCGCACCGCGAGCCCTTCCACCGCCTCCTGCAACAGCACCGGGCGGTGGAGTTCGGCGGTGCTCAAAGCACCAGCCTGGCGAGCTCATCCGGCAAGCCGCCGGCGGAACCCTCGTCACCGTTCAGGCTCGCCTCGCGGCGCGCATCCCAGTTCGCCTGCTGCCAGAGTTCGAACTTGCGGCCGAGGCCGAGCAGCACCACGTCGCGCTCGAGCCCGGCGAAGCTGCGCAGCTCCGGCGGCAGCAGCACGCGGCTGTGTCCGTCCAGTTCCACTTCGGTGGCATGACCGAGCAGGAGGCGCTGCAGTTCGCGCGCCTGCTTGTTGAGGCTCGGCAGGCGCACCAGCCGTTCCTCCAGGGATTCCCATTCGGGCAGCGGATAGATGAGCAGGCAGTGGTCACGGTCGATGGTGACCACGAGCTGGCCGCGGCAGGCCTCCTGGATGCGCTCGCGATAGCGAGCAGGCACGGCGAGCCGCCCCTTCGCATCCAGGGTGAGGTTGTTGATGCCCCGAAACATATACCCGTCCCGCCTCCGCTCAGGCCAACCCGGCCCATTTCATTCCACTTTTTCCCACTGACAGACACTATAGGTAGCCCAAAGAGGCAGGTCAAGGGAAAAAGGCGAAATTTGCTTGTGGGACAGGGACTTAGGCGTGGTTTTGTCCAAAAAATGGACGAATTAATAACATATTAATCAATGGCTTACAGACATGACATTACAAGGGACATTAACTCAATTCAGGTGAAAACCCTATTTTTCATCCTGAAATCCACGGGGAAGCCCCACTTTACTTGAGCAAATGTCCCTGCTCCCACAATCGCTGCGTGGGTACGTAAATGGTTGCCCGAGCACCTAATTGATGGATTTCAGTCCGTTTAGGTCCCTAATCCCTGCAAATCGGTCATGAACCTTGGGGAGGCAAAAGGTGCGCCGCCCACTCCCTGGCCTGGTCGGCATGGGTTGGTGAAGCACCCAGCCGGCAAGGCGTCTTTCTGGCACGTTTGCCGCCCCGCCGTCGTTCGTGGCGTGGGTAAAGTGCCCACTGGAATACCTCCTGGTACCGATCATGCAGACCTGCCAGAAGGTCCGCCTTCACCCGGGCCCCGCCGTCGTCGCTGCTGATCCCACTAGGCAGTCCGACCGGGCTTGGCGCTGTGATGCAGGCGACTAACCAGTTTGCCGTCCGCCGGTAGCCAGGGTCAGGAGCTGACCGGAAGTGGTCCCACGCTCCCACCGTGCTCTCGTGCTGGCAGTGACGCTTGTACCGCGGTTGGAACGCCAGCAGTCGGCCCGCCCCTTTTGACGGACGTAGCGCATCCATGGGCGCACCCGCACGACGACGATGCCAGTCACCGACGACTAAGCAGTAAAGCCAGCGCAGCCGCTTATCGGAGAACCGCGCGTCATCTGCCATGATCTTTCGGACGCGATCTTCATGCTGACGTATAAGTGACCACACCGCCCGGGTTTCAGAACTAGACCAGTCGACGGCGCGTGTCTTCCTCGCCCATGTCCTGGTCAGTCCCAAAGCATCGTCCTCAAGCTCTGCGAGTTGACCGCGGAACAACTGCCGTTGTCCGTGTATGCCTATGTAGCTCCACTTCTCCAGAGGCACATCATGGATGTAGCAGCTCGTTGAAAAACACCACGACCAGTCGGCACGGAAGTAATTGTCCCGGCCAGAGCGAACATCATCAGCCCAACATTTCGGGCAGTACGCCACGCGAGCATTCGGCATCAGCCTCCAGTCTGGACGGGTCAGGACCATATTCTCCAAGGACGTCGTCGACATACGTAGTGCCGCCGCCAGATTGCGAAGCAACTCAACAGGTGGCCCCGTATCCAAATCGAAGTCACCGAGTTTCGCCGCTGAGGGCATGAGCTCCTGCAGCAAGTGCCGGCGCTTCGCGCGGTAGAAGCTGCACGCACGGTCCACGATCGAACTTATGGTCTCGTCCGCCTGCGGACACGGGATTATCAAGCGCATGGGCGATCTCCCTCTGGGCTGGTGGGCGGCTCGAGCAACTTGGCCGAAGGGCGACCCTTAAATGCCCGGTCGACCATGGCCGCATCGATGTGCTCCCTCCCATCGCTGATGGCATGAATCGCAGCGTCCTGGATTAGCCGCATCAAAGGCGACAGCACTCCGCCAGAGTGGTTGAGCAGCTTCTCCACCACGCTCTCCGACATCAGCGAGGAAGGCTTCCGCAGAGGCAGAAAGCCGTGCATCGTCTTGAGGAGACCCGCCAGAGCTTCGTCGCGCTTCCAGCAAGGCAGCTTCATCTCCCGGAACCGAGCAGCTAGGTGCTCGTCGCTCATGAACGCCTTGCCGGCGGGCTCTGTCCCGAACGCGATAATCGGCAGATTCAGGGAGTTCATGATGAGCTTGAGGCCCTCGAGGACCCGCTGCTGCTCCCTGCGAGTCCCGTGCAGAATGTCCTGGGCTTCGTCCAGCACCAGTAGCCTGCAACTAACCCTCCTCAGGACATCCAGGACCAAGCCTTCGCGGGCATTGGCTGAGGTGGACGTGGATACCGGAACCCGCAACTCGTCCAGCACGCGGCCATAAACTGCCTTAGCGTCATGGGCGCCGCTCATGCTGATCACGATCACTGGCGTAACCGGCATTCCAACCCCCTCGTTTTCCCGGGCGGGGTGGATCTTCTGCAGGCGCCTGGCGAGCTGGGTCTTGCCGCTTCCAGGGCGGGCCGAGACGATGAGACCAGGCGCTCGGGGAGACTCCGACCCGATCATCCAGGCGGCCTCGTTTAGCACTTGGGCGACCGCCGGGTGCACGACGAACCGCTCGTGGCGCATGAAGGCGATCCGGACATGGTCCGGCTCGTCGATAACTGCCCGCGCCTCGGGTGACAGATGGATATAGATATCAGTGGTGTTCTCGGTCATGGGATTACTCCATGGCAAAGGTATTGAAGGTCGGGGTATCAGTCGGCAACGGGAATGCCGGGTCAGGTTTCGGGTCAGGCACAGGCAGCGGCGGATCAAACAGCGAGAACGTCTGGTTCACAGCGATGCGGCTATGGTTACGACGTTCAGCCCTCAGTGCACCCCTCTTCTTCCGCTTCCGTCTGGACTCATCGACAAGCGCATCCGCAGCGTTCAGGAGGTCGTCACGGAACGCGAGCTCATCCGGTCGACGACCGAGAGCACGTGCTCGCCTGCGGATGAATGCCCACTCATTGCGCGACAGCGCGGGCAGCGTTGGGTCCGCGTAACCTGCCGACAGTAAGATCCCACCAGGATCGCGGATGTAGACCCTCGACATGTCTCGTGGGTCGTAGTGGACTGCCACCTGTTCCCGGTGACCAATCAACGGGACGAGGGAGGCATCCCAATACCGAGTGCCGAATAGCTCGATCCCGTCCCGTCGCACCAAGCGCCTCTCCGTGGGCATGAAATCCACGAGAAATTGCCTGGTCCTGGGTGGCGCCAGCGGTGCGCGGTATCCCTCCGGGCCCGTCAGCGCCTGTATCCATGCCTGTTGCGGCGACATCCCCAGTTCGCTGTGGATCGTCAGGTTGTAGGCACAGATCTGCATCACCATGTAGCGATGCAGCTCCGGGAACGTCATCACGGCGTGTTTCTCGGGATCGTACTCACCCCGCTCAATCACGTTGGACCGGGTGGATCCGGGCAGCGCGTGTAGCTTGTGCATCATGGTGCCCATGAGCCGTTCGATGTGCCCTCCAAAGTACGGCTGACCCGGCGGCCGATAGGACAGCACGATCAGGTTGGCCTCGCACCCGCGTCGCAACGCCAAAGCGTGATGCTCTTTGGCGTTGTCCAGTAGTACGCCCTTCGGCAGCCCCTGCATCATCCATGTGGCATTCTCGATACCAAGGCTGGTGAGAAGATCCGCTTTCTCCATCGCGGTGATAGCAATGCAAAGACCCACAGCGAAGGCATCAGGCCTGTCGAGACTGATGTAGTAACCCACGATCGCGCGCGTCTTAACACAAATCGCCAGCGTAAGGTACGGACGCGCAATGGGAATGCGGTTCCGATCGTCAGTCACGCAAATCATATCGATGAGTGTGTGGTCGAGTTGAACCTCACCCAGGGCCTCTTGGACCGTGTGTACCCCCGGATGTGCGGTGACACGCTCCGCAGCCTTGCGGCCGCGGCGTCGCAACATCGCGCGCCTGCTGGGAAGATGCTTCAAGCGCTTGCGTATGGTTCGGGGTCCCGGCACAGGCAAGCCTTCCGTCCGACAAAGGCGCTGTATCTCATCGATAAACAGCGAGGCGCGTGGCGCCTCCCGCGTGAGCCAGCGGGCCTCGATCTGGCGAGCGATTAGAGCCTCAACAGCTTCGGTCAGTCGTCGCGTTCCCGGCCGAGGGCCCGGACGCTGATAGGTGAACGCCATCGCGCCAGCCCCGTCTGCGTGCAGCTTGATCAGCCGCCGTACGGTTGCGGGCGAGACCTCCAGCTTCTCCGCAGTGGCATTGATGGCCTCGGAGGTAGGGCGCCCCCTCTCGAGCAAGGCGGACATGGCTTGATAGCGCCCGACTGCGAGCTCCCACTGCTCTTGGGAGATGCCCTCCAGTTCAGGCGAGGCCGGCACATCCTCGGCCCATGCCGTCAGCTCCTTCGATGGCGCACGGTGCATTTGCCCGGTACTGGGATCCTGAAGGATGCTCACGCTGGCATCCCACGAGCCCTCCATCATGTAGGGCCGTCCGTGCCAGTTCACTTTCTCACCCTTGGCAAACGTAGTGAGGGTCAGATTAGTCATGGAAGTACTCCTCCTTGCGCACACGGATCTCCTGTTCCGTGAGTAGGAGCACCGGTATGCCGGTGGCCATGCGCAACGCCGCCAAGGAACATTCGAGCCGGTTGGCGCACTCATCGAGCAGACGCGTGTGCTTCACTTCCACAAAGAACGTGGTCTGGGTTATTCCCACTGCGGCGAAGCAGTCGGGAATCTCTGACATCGTCACCAAGTAGTCCGGTGTGTACTTATGGTGTTCTCCCCACACCGCATAGTGGACGGTGACCGGTTGCGCGATGACTTTCTTGAAGCCAGGTAGCGAGACCAGGGCATTCAGAAAGTCGCGCTCGAGCGACGAGTCGAACGGCACCGGTCCGTGGCCATACCGAATCGGATGCCAACCCGTTATGCGGGCGGCGCGGCCAACCGGCACGCGACGTTCGCTAGGCATGACCTCGACGTCGGATAGCCCCATCGTGAGGACCACTGTGGGTGCCGGGTCCGAGGGATCGCCCGGTGTTCCAGGCAGGACGGAAGTCGGACGGACGTTGGCGAATTGAGTGTGCATCGCTTCTCTCCTCTGCTTAAGCCGGCAAACCGACCGGCGCGGCGAGGCCCGCGGCTTGCAAGGGCAAGCCGGGTCCGGGGTGGTTGACACGCCACCCTGGCTTTGCGATGCTTTTGGGGCCCAGCAGAGGCTTTCAAAAGCTTCGCGGCGAGGCCCGGGAACTAGTACTTCTCGGGCTTCGTTGTTTTCAGGCCTCAGAAATCTTAATTCTCTTCTCCTTAATGCCGCTTCGGCGGCACGCAAAAAGCTTCGTCGACAAGCTCTTCCCAGCTCGTCGAACCTTCAATTGCTCGCTTTACGGCCAGGGCTGCAATGTCCGCGGAGAACGCGTATTTGCCTTTCCGGCCGGGAATGGGGTGCAGGGAGATCTTGGGCAGCGTTCCGTTCAGAGCAGCCCTCTGATAGCTCCGCACGCTGTTGTAACCGAGTAGAAGGGCTAGAGGTCGGCCGTGGACGCCATTGAGACGGGAACGCTTTTCGATGCGCCGACGACACGCATTAATCTCAGCGAGAGTGTTCCCAGGGCGCATTTTGCCCATCGTGCTCCCCGTGGCGGATTGCCCGCCAAATTGGGGGGATTAGGCCGAAATCATCTGGTAGGCACAAGGTATATCTTAGGGGCTAGGATCTGCATACCATGAATGATGAGTCCCCGAATTCTGGCGGTCATCCCCAGCGCGATTGGGGGGACCTGCTTCGCACCTACATTTGGGTGGCAAGACTCCGCCAGATGCATTGGCTTTCCGACGACTGGATGGACAGCACGTTTTTGCCGAAGTCACCATCCGGCGAACGGCGTCGGACGTTCATCCGAGTTCGCAGGGAAGGTAATGATGTTGAGCCAGGATCAATCAAGCGATACGGGTACAGCGTCGTTGACAAGATTGACGCGCATCCAATGTTTAAGGGGTCTGCGCGCTGGTACCGCACGCCACTTCATCAGCTCCTTATCCCGCCTGGCCTCACCGCCGAGGAGACGACCGCTGAACTCCACGCGCTAGCACGCAGACTTGGACTGTTTCGGGCGACGATGCACCAGGGATGGGTCGGAAAAGCGTTCTTACCTAACGACAAAGCCTTTGAGTGTTACTCAGAAGAGCGGCTCAAACTTTTCACGGAATTTCTAAAAACCCGCGGCCACATAGACGACGTCGCCATGCTCGGCCTGCTGTACCGGGAAGCGGTAGGCCAGCGCGCGTTTGAGCTTGCGGTAGCACTCTGGGCAGAGTTCGTTGAGGCACTCATGAACATGGGAAGGAATCTTGGGCTACCCCAAGTTCAAGCGGACCTCCTTCTCATCCTCGCTCAACGGCGAATAAGCAAGGATGACTGGTCGCCACTGATCCTTAGTGAACAGACAAGACAGGAGACTGCGGAACATGCAGTTTGGATGGAAAACATATTCACAGTGGCAGGACACGAAAACATCAATAAGAAGTGGCTCCAGCAAACGGATCTTCAGATGCTGGTCCGCCAAGAAAAGCATCGAGCTACGTATGAGGTAGCGCATAACTGGACGTCTGTATCGCCTGAATTGCAGTACCTCCTTGATAACTTCGACAAATTCGAAGCAACAGCGCGATACCGCTTCACGAAGACGCTATCGACGAAGATAGAAGTGATGTATCCAACTAAGAGGGGATTCAAATCAAGGCGGGTCATAAATGATCTGCCTCCGCGCCCAAAGGGCATTGACCCAATGATCGCCAAGCTCAATCGAATAAAAGCCCGCAAAAAGCCGCCGACGTGAATTACGTGCCATGTTTCAGTCACGGCCAATAATTTGATGCGAATTTAGGACTCTAAATTCGTCAGGGAAGGGTGCGCGGCCGCCGCCTGCGGAAGGTGGGGTTCGCGCAGAAGCTCTTGGAGCTCGAAGAGGGTAACTGTATTCCCTGGCGACGAATATCCTGTTTCGTTGTACTCCATGGGCGATGCATAAATTATCTGCAGTTGTGGATACTCCAGGGCAGCTAGTCCAGCCCCAATAGTCGAAATCTTAGTGTTCATAGGACAAATAACGGTATTGCTATCAGCATGTTTAGACGCATGAGCAAGCACGGCTTTTCTTGCATCATCCGCGTCAATACATGAGAACGTGAATGTATCGACCGCCGTACCGGTCCTCATCTGTCGATCAACAAACTCTTTGAGCCTGGCATGGAACCTGGCATTGCGGGAAAAATGCTCCGGTGATACAGACTGCGCCTGGTCTCCAATACCAAGCGAAATCTGAGCAGGTTCCAGACGTTCGATGATGAGCTGTGCCCTTTCACTCTCGAATCCGACCAAAATCATCAAGTGAAGGCGCTTTGATGGAGAGAGCCGGCCTGGGTATCCAAGTACAGATCGAATGGTTGTTACTCCGCGGCTGAGCCAGACATCTTCGTCAGTTGTATTCGTACTGTATTCGCCCGCACTGGTATAGCCAAGGGTTATAGTTGCAGGCGTTGGATGCTCACGAATGAGCCCCAGCAATATAAGTAGCTGCTCATGCGTAAAGGTTGTGATGTCGATAAATACGTTTCCGGAGCCCACTTCCTTTATCTTGGCAATTATTGACGAAGCAAGAACGTCCGCTGTTTGCGTTGGCGATTCCAGTGAAAGTATGACTTCGCTCGCCTTATCCCCAAACAGAGACTGGAGTTTCTCGGCTTCTGCTGCCGACGACGCCAAACTCTCCCGGTTCCGAACAATGATGGCGCTCGACGTGACAGAGGCTATGGGAGAAGCAATGCTTCTGCACCTGGCTTCAAAGCTTGCCGCGCACACAAATAAATCTATGCGCGCTGGCAGTTGCCTACCTAGGTCAGTAAGTTGAACGCGATTAGTCATTGCCTAATCCCAAGGCCAATTGACGGTCATCAACGACTGATCCGAGGCGATTCTCCTTAAACAATACCACTGCCTGCTTCGGGTTTTGGATGGCCATGGCCAACAATTCTGTCGTAACAAACAGATAGCCAGAGAAGCCCGTTGGATCCAGTGTGAAATGTGGGGCAAGGCGCCTTGTCATAATATAACGGCGCGTCCGCCACTTGCCTTCTTTCGTGCCAATCGCTGCTTCGTAGAAATAGCCGTTTCTCACACCGAGTCTAATAATTTTCATAATCTCGTCGGGCGGATCATCGGACAGCGCAATAGAGAACACTCGCCTCTCAGATCGATTGGAAAGCAGAATCTCCTGAAAAATTCCGCCAAGGGCTCGGAGCAGATTTCGTAGCGCCTTAAGCTCCTTGGCTTCGTCAGTCGCTACACCAGCTATAAGCTCTTGCTCAAGACGGTCAAAGCCACCCAGCATGAGCTCATCAGCCGCAGTTCGCACAACCAAGTCCTGAATTGTTGGATCGATGCGCGTGACCGACAAGCCTCCAGGCATATCGCCCGTCGGCACTTCATCTTTGATCTCCTGCTGAGCATACATGGTTGAAGCATTGTCAAGGAAAAACCTAATAATTCCCGACGAGATGTGAACAAGCTGCTGAAATCCAGAATAGCGGTACGTACTGCGATTCTTGGAAGTTCCTCCCAACTGTTTAATGTAGTCGGGACGAGCATAGCGGTAGGCATCATCTCCAGCTCGATAGCCGCGCCGCTTGATTGCCCATTGCTTTTTCAAAGATTCAGCTATAGCTGTGATCGCATCCTCTTGTTCCTCATCCTCAGGGAAGAAATCTGAGATGTCAGCCGTGATGCCGAAGTCATTAAGACGTTTCTGGACAACTTTCTCCACCCATTGTGGATATCTATTGGCAGAGGACGAGCCAGTGTGGATAGACGATACATGAATTTCTCTGAAATCATGCGGAGTTTCAATCCGCTGACGCGAGGTAGTGAGATATGTCTTATAGGCAAGCTGCGTCGAAATCTTGAACGCCACATCGCGCCCTGTGCGGTATGAGACCCATGTGTTCAATACTTGCGTCTGAAGAATATTTAAGTTGTCGGCATCGTCCAGCAGCACGTAGATAGGCTTACCTGCAGGCATTACGCTCAAGCTTTTCAGACGACACATAACCGGATAGAGAAAATCGCGATACCCCAGCAGCGGTCCCTTGTAAGACTGGTATTCAGTCGTAAATGAGTTGCGGCGCAGATAGTCCAGCGCAGCACCGTACATGGCATCAAGCACCGCCGAAGCGGCGTTTAGGATATCTAGCATGCTCTGAGCATCTTTGATTTGTGTCAGCGCTTGGGCCAAAAGAGCTATAGCCCTCTCATCCGATCCAGGTTGGATTCTCGGCAGCACATCCTGGAGAACAAATTTTCTAAATTCGTCTCTGGCGTGAGTAGTATCCAGCCCAGGCATGCAGTTCTGAGCGACTGACTGAAACACTTTGGAGCCAAGAAAAGAAACCAGTGAGTGCTCGGCCAGTACCAGTCCTGCATATTGATCCTTCAGCCGATCGTACTCCGCCACATCAAGTCCTGTCGCTTTGATGGTGGCGTAAATACCAAGATAGGGAAGCTCATTAAGCTGCTTTCCTGTCGCAATCATCTGGCAATCAGGAGCCATTGTTCTCAGCATCATGCTCTTTCCACAGCCGCGGTGACCATGGATGAAGACGTGCTCGGGTCCTCCGATCTCCAGGCTCTCGGCAACCGGCACAAAGAGCTTCATGACCTGCTCAGCGGACATTTCTTCCGGTGAGTAAACCTTGAATGGATTGGTGTTCACCGATCCTTCTCCTTGGCTAGCTTTTTAGCAATTGCCGAACCAGACATGCCTCGCAACTGCCCCTTCCAGAGTCCATCAGGCTCTGGATATCCCTGTTCCTCAATAATCACTACTTTGGGCTTTGCCCATTTCTGTGTGACCACCTGCCCTTCGATCCTTACCTGCCTCACAATTGAAATCTCAGCTTCTATCCGATCTGTACGCAACACCGGATCAATAAAGCGATTGCAATAGATGCGCTCTGCATTCAACTTGGCTATGCGCTCGTAGGCATCGTCTAAGAGGTAGTGCTCATCTGGCCTCTGCTGCTTATGCAGAGGCGTGGGGAATTTCTTTTCAAGATTCTTGCTGTCGAAATTCAATTTGAGTTTGAAGGTTTTTGTCTCACGGTGTGGCATAGCACTCTTGATGCTTGCCGCATACAAATGAAAAAGCTTGTTTCCAGGAGGCAATCGCCCTGACTCGAGGAGAACGATAGCAGCCCGCCCTCGATGTTCACAAATCTCATCCGCGAACCTAACTAACGCCGCAATAGCACGAGGTGAGCAAGGTCCCGCACCAATGGTGTCTCGCTCCGGTAGCTCTGCAATTGTGTCCTTGCTTCCGGCCTCAGTTTTGCCGCCGTGAGCCGCCGCAATCCTCGTGACCAAATCTGCTTCAAATCTGTCGCTGCAGGCATTGGGCACTTTTGCGAGAATCTCACCGACGCGTCGCTCATGATGTTCCCGACCGGCAATATTGCCCGTGTCATGAAGACGGATTGCCATCAGCAACAGAAAGACGTCGTATGGCCCCAGTCCAATCTCAGTTCCATCCTTGAGCGGCTTCTCTAACAAGAAACCGGCATAACGCACCACTTCATCAAAATGCTCCGGACCGTGATCCGTGTAGATGCCTGGCGATCTGGAAAGAAAGGCCAGCCCTGCGTTAATACCCGGATATATCTTCTCTCTAAGATAGCTAAGGAGGGACATGTAGTGAGCCCAGTAATCTGAACCATGGTCAGGAAACCGCGAAGTGCTCGCTTCAATGGATGCCTTCAGCCAAATCTCCAGCGGCAGCAGTGGGCGAGACGTCACTTGCTGTCACCATTCAGCAGATTTAGTAATTGGCGTGCGGCATCAGAATCCGACTTCTGCAAGAAGTCTCTCACAGCGCGGACGGTTTTCCCTGGCAAGCGAACGCCAGAGAGCGAGTGCTCTTTGAATGCGGCGTATGACATCGGCGCAACAGCCTCAGCGCATGTCGCAATCACTTTGCCGTATTCCTGAATTTCCAACTGGGCATGGCTGTCGAGACGCAAGTGCAGGAAATGGAAGAGATTATGAAGGTCGATTTGCCAATAAAATTGAGTGTACAGGCTAAGCGGCAGATTTATGCGGGCGAGCTCGCGCGATACATCTTGCTGCAAATAAGATTCGTACCTACGAAAGGCAGCGATCTGATCTTCTTCGATTGTCTTTAGAAATTCTTCTTGAACACTCGCATCCAATTGATCGTCTGATCGACCTTGGCGGTTCTTGTTGCTCTGTGGCCGTACATGCTCTGCTTGAGGCACGTAGAACTCATCAGCCATCACACTGTAGCGGCCGGAAATCTCGTTCATACGCGCCGTGCGATGGCGGACCCATTGGCGAGCAACGAAGATAGGTGTCTTTACGTGGAACGTGAGCACTACCTGCTCGAATGGCGAGGTATGCCCATGCTTCATGAGGTAATTGATTAGGCCAGCGTCTTCGCGGACCGTCTTGGTTCCGGCGCCGTAAGACACGCGGGCGGACTGGACGACGCGAGCATCGCCGCCCATATAATCAACGAGCCGAACGAACCCCTTGTCTAGGACCGGAAGTTCCTTGTCCAGAAGCGCCTCAGCTTCAGGCACCACCACATGAGCCATGGGAATCCCCTTCCCCCTAATCCCTGATCCCAGATTCTAGGCTAGCCGTGCGCCGCAAGTATACGGCTGAAAAGGGCCTTAGCCAGGAGGGGGGGAACGGCGTTTCCGACCTGCTGCTGCTGGAATCCCACAGATCCTTTGAAAACAAACTTATCGGGAAACGACTGCAGCCGCGCCGCCTCCCTAACCGAAAGGCCTCGGTTCGCGGTGGGATGGATCAGCATGTTCTTCCTGAAATTGCCAATGACCACCGATGGCTTGCTCTCGCGGAGCCGGTGGTAGATGCCCGTGTGGCACCGGGAACGATCCGTGTAATTGCGCATGAGCTTCGCGGGAATGTCTTCCCAATTCCCGCCCTGGGGAATGTGGTCGTAGCGCTTCACGATGTGCGGCGCATTGTTGGTGACCAGGTTGTTCGTACATAACTCAAGATCACCGCGCATCGCCCTGGCGTAGGCGCTTTGCGCCTCGTCCTTGTACTCAGCTTCATCCGCCATGGATCCATTCCGCAGAACCGGAAGATCCTGGAAAGCTTGCTTGACCGTTACGGGCATCTTTGTGGTGGGCTGAGGGAACTTGAACTTTGCGTTGGCGTTGTTGGCCACGATGAAGAATCGCGAACGAACCTGAGGTACACCGAAATCCTTGGCATTCAGCACTGCCGATGAAGTCGTATAGCCGAGATCCTGGATCTGGCTGTTGACTCGCTCGGCGAACTTGCCGCCTTCAGTCTCAAGAATGCCCTTCACGTTCTCGAATACAACCCACTCGGGCTGCAGCTCGCGGACGATTCTCAGGAATTCCTGAAACAGCCAGTTATTCTCGTTTTCGGAAGACCGCGTGCGCTGGTTCGAAGTCGAGAAGCCTTGGCATGGCGGTCCGCCAAAAACTACCAGGGGGATGCGGCGGCGCCTGTTGCGAGGTATGTGCAGCTCGCGGATATCGCGGGAGTGCATGCCCAGCTTCGGCTTGTGATTGAACAGGTAGGTTTGCACGGCGTTGGGGTCGCACTCGACTGCGTACCGCACGTCTATGCCCGCTTCCTGGGCTCCGAGGGACATGCCCCCAGCTCCTGAGAATAAATCGATGCCTATCACGCCGAGACCCCGGAAAAAGCCAAATTCCCAAGACGCAGCGTTGTCCATCGGGCTGCGTACTGTCAAGTTTTCGGCAGTCCACCTGCGCGGACAGCCTATTTATAGGACATTCCAGAACTCATAAGCATACCAGCAACCGCTCCGCTGCGCAGCGGAGCGGGGTTCTGCCACCCGACTTTGGCTCCTGCCAGGCCGGCCAATTCGGTACCCTGAGCTCATGGCTGACGACGTGAATAAAGAAGGGGTCTTTGACCTCTCCGACGCCGAGGGCGTCAATGAATCGGAACGGCTGCTCATGCAGCTGTGCCGCAGGTCGTTCCTGAGCCTGTGGTCTTACGCCAACTTACACACCGACGAGGGGCTGCACGGCGGCAGTCATGCTCCGAAGGAATTCACCGACGTCCTCGTGGTCTTCGGTGACGACGTGATCCTCTTCTCTGACAAGCACATCCGCTATGACGAAGCAGCTGACCCTGCGGTGGCTTGGGGCCGCTGGCGCAAGCGAGCCATCGATAAATCGGTCAAGCAACTCTACGGCGCGGTGAGCTGGCTCCGGCGCTACCCGGACCGAATATTCCTCGACCCCCAATGTATGCGTCGCCCACCGGTGCAGCTGCCAGCGCCGGAACGAGCCAGATACCGCCTGGTGGCAGTGACGCGCGGCAGCGCCTGCGCCTGCGCTCGGCAATTTCCCGGCAGTCTCGGGACACACAGATTAAATACCGGAGTCCAGGGCATCGCCGGCGACATACCGTTCACAGTTGGCGGCCCCGCTGCCGGCAAGCCTTTCGTGCACGTTTTCGATGAGTTGGCCCTAGAGATAGTGATGAATGAGATGGATACTGTCGCCGACTTTCTCCGATACCTGCAAGCACGCGAACGGTTTCTGTCGAACCAGGCAATGCAGGTGATTGCCCCTGGGGAAGAACAGCTGGTCTCGGCCTACCTCATGAATATGGAGGGCGACAATCACTACTTCCTCTCCGACCGTGACGCGAGGCCGGATATCCTGGTCGTCGATGAAACCCACTACAAGGGGCTACTGAGCCGGCCGGAATACCAGACGAAGAAGCGCGCTGACATAGACAGCTATTTTTGGGACGAACTCATCGAGCGCTTCATCGAGACAGGCGGTCCTAGAATCGTGCATCCAGACTCGGACCAGCCGCCCAGCGAAACGGAGATTGCCCTGCGGTTAATGGCAGGCGAAAGCCGATTCCGGCGCAGGCTGCTCGTCAGCGCCCTGAAGGACTTGATTGCGGTTGCCGCCCAGAGGCCAGGAACCCGACGGGTCAGGCTGTTCTCTACTTTGCAGGAACCGGAAACCTGCTACGTCCTCCTGCTGGCACCCAAGAGAGATGAAGAATCCTACCAAGAGTACCGTGCGCACAGGGCTGCAGTCCTGCATGCCTATTGCAGGTGCGCAAAGCTGCGCCGCCCCGACGGAGTCCAGTTCATCGGCCTCGCTATGGATCATCCGGTGAAGAATTATCCTGGCAGCAGTGAGGACCTGATGGTCTGGACATGGACCGAGTTTACGCCGGAGGTGCGTCAGGAGCTTGAGAGGATGCGGCAGGAGCTCGGAATTCTGGGCGAGCGCATGACTCAGGCTGAAGCTCATGCCGACGAATTTCCTGCCGCAGGAGCCAAGCTTGCCCCAGGGGCGAAGGCATAGTAGCGGCCATGGACAGGATCAGCAGAAGCCAACGGAGCGCGGTGATGAGCCGCATAAGAAGCAAGGATACGGCTCCCGAGCTGACTGTCCGCAGACTCCTGTCGGGCGCCGGGCACCGATACCGGCTTCACCGCAAAGATCTACCCGGCAAGCCCGACATCGTGTTCGTGTCGCGCCGCAAGGCGATCTTCGTGCATGGATGCTTCTGGCATCAGCATCCGCGTTGCAGGCTCGCGGCTAAGCCCAAGTCCAACCGCGGATACTGGGGCCCGAAACTGAGGCGCAACCGCGAGAGGGACGCCCGCGCGAGGAGGGAGCTCAGAGGGATAGGCTGGGAGTCTCTCGTGCTGTGGGAGTGCGAGATCCGCCGCGGGCGGCACGTCGCCAAGCTCAAAAAGTTCCTAGACGGCTAGGTGCATGGAGCGGCTCGACGATCTCGCCGATGAAAGGCTGACCTCTGCCTGCGCTTACTGCGGGGGGCCACAGATTTCAACGATTGGTAGGTGATCGCCCGGCCGCCGCCGCTGGGCTTAGGCCGCCTGGAGCGTTGCAAGCTCGGTATCCAGGATGGTGGATATCTCTGCTGGGCTTAAGCAGTCGAGCAAGAGCACTCCGCCCTGCATGTTGAGGAACTTCAGCAGATGACGGATACGCATGCGATTGGCATCACCACCCGCGAGCAGCTCTGCCTCGTGCTTCAGCAGGAACTCAAGGAAGCCCTTCGCCACCGCAGGCGAGCGTCCCAGGCTGCGCTCCAGGAGCTGAAGCGTTACGTCCAGGTTGGACAGCAGCACGCGGGTAAGCTCGTAGGGGTTGTCGCGGTCCTTGTCATAGGACACGTGGCCTGCCCACCAGAGGCGGGCGATGCCGTGCCTGAGGAGCGCGCGCCCCTGGGCCTGGGATACGAAATAACGCGAATCGATGAACCGGACCTCCTTATCGGCATTCCCGGCGTGGCGCTCGGCGGGCCAGCGCAGGCGCATGTACCCCCAGAGTTCGACGTGCGCGAGGCGGGTCCAGAGCCGCGGGTCTCTGGCTTGGAGCGGAGTGAGCGTGACGAGCGCTCTATGGATGCGAATGGCGTTCTCGATATCGTGGAAATCAGCCTCAGTCGGCATCACAAGCTCGACCGGTTCCTTCAGCTCCAGCGAGCTTGGTATCTCCCACTGCTGCAGATCAGGCTCGGCCGCGAGCCAGGACTTGGCTTCGGTGTAATGCGCGAGATTGACGCCGATGTCGGTGCGCAGCCGAAGGACGAAGGCCTCCTTGAAGATAGAAAGCGTTGCCACGAACATTCCTCCGCGGGCTAGGCGAAACCTTCTGTGACCTTGCGCGCGGCCACCAGTGCGCGGCGCAGGGGGAGTTCAAGCAGCTTCTGTGCACGCACCAGACGGTCCTGCTCTTTTTCAAGCCCCAGGGCAGCGAGGCGGCGCCGGATGGATTTTACCCAGCGGTAGCCGTCATAGTCGCTACCATCCACCAGCGTCAGCGCCTCAAGGAGCACCGGCAGCACGATGGCGCAAGCCAGCGCTGGCGAAACGATGTCCTGGGATCGCAGCAGCTTGTAGTCCGTAAAGTCGTTCTTGCACAGCCGGATCAGGATCTTGTCGCTCCCGAATTCGACACGAGCGGCCATATCGCCGTCCTCCTTGGCCTCCTCGATCTGCATGATTGAGCCGATGCGTGCCAACGCATCGAACTGACTCTCCACATCGAACGTGAAGCCATTGGCGACCGCCAGGACATCGCCCTTTCGGACGTCGAATACGGTGTCTGCATAGTCGCCATGAGCCTTTTCCGGCCGATACCCGCTCTTCGGGTGTATGGTGCACGCGAAGACGTTGACCTCGACGGAATCGTTCAGCTGGTCAGCCGGAATCTGGATGCGCTTCGTGGTCTCCGTAAACTCGAAGGCTCGCCGGTACATAGTGTTGCTGCATTCCACGTGAGCGATGAAACGGGCGCCATTGGATGCCAGCAGCTCGTTGACCGTTGCGCTCGTGCAGTTGATGGAGACCTCAACATAGAGATTCTGGCTGTCCGTGGTCACCTTATATTCAGCGGCAAAGGCGGCATCGGCAACATCGTCGCGGTTGCCGACAACTGGATGCGGGTAGGAGCGCGGGCTACGCTTCATGGGCCACCAGCTCCATCGCAACCCGCAGCGGCCGGCGCAGCACGACCTCCAGCCTGAGCGGCTCGCTGCTCGAGAGTGAAACAGGGCCAATGGCGCCGCTCGGGGATACGGGGATGGCCACGCCGGCGGCGGTTCTAGCCTCAGCGAGCTCGGCCGGAGCGGTCTGATCATCGCCAATCATCTTGAGCCCGAGCCTTGCGCTATACGTGCCGGCATTCACGGGGGATACGGTGATGGTGTAGACACCCGCGGCAGCGTCACGCGAAAACGTACGGAATCGCACCGGTATTGGCTGCTTCGGCTGGGAGCCGCCATGGCTGCCGGGTACCTGCGTAGCCTCGCCGCCGCCCTTAGGCGGGTCGCCTCCACCGCCACCACCGCCTTCTCCGGTTCCTTCACCGAACCCATCGGTGTGGGTAGTGCCGCTGGTGGTGAACTCCTCGCCCGACGCATCCTCTTCCAGCTGCGATTCAGGATTTTCCTCTGCATCGGCGGCTTCATGCTCGGGAGGCGGCTGGTGCGCCGCACTCATGGCCTCGCCCTGGATCTGCTCCGGCAGTGCGCGACGGGTGAAGGTCTCAGTCTTGCCGCTGGACTCGTCCGAGCTGTCGAAAGACTCTTCCGGTGAATCAGCATCGTCGGGCAGATACCGGTTGAGCTCGGGGACGCTGATGACGGTGGAGTTGTCCGCCGGCGTGAGCTCCTTGATCGCAGCACGGATGAAGTTCACGTATTCCGTCTCGATCTTGCGGTTGACGCCTTTCTCCGGATGGTCCGGGTCCCAGATGTCGTGCCGTGGCGGCTCCATCTCCCGGAGCAGGCGGTTGCCCTCTTCATTCCGGCACATGAACACACCGCAGAATGGGATCATGCCGCGGAAAGGCTTCTCGAAGATCACCATGCCGGTCTTGCGAATCATGAGGATGCGCTTGGGCAGGCTGGCATCGCCTGCTAGCAGATACAGGGAGACCCTCTTGAGCTGCGGCAGCTCTTGGTGGAAATCCTTGGTCGCGCTCTCGTAGGCCTGGTAGTACCGATAGGCCATGAAATCCTCGCTGGGGGATGCGCTGTACTGCTCCAGCAGGCTCTTCAGGTTGTCGCGGTGGATGCGGGTATCGCCGATGGTCACCTCGAGGTCGCCGAAGGAAATCGCCGGCCAGAAGTTAGCCAGCACCGAATAGATGAGATCTGTCTGCCACGCCTTGTTCTCCTGAAAGCCGAGCACAATGATGTCGGTGCCGTGCTCGGCGCGGAGGAACTTCGTAGAAAGCTGAGACTTGTCCCGCACGGACTGCCCCTTGTCAGCCCCCAGATAGCCCGTGGGCTGGGCGGTGCCACCATCCGGGTGCTGATGGGATACCAACTTCGCCACGCCCTGGAAAATGTGCTCGCCCTCCACGTTGTAAGTGGAGTACAGAACGGTGCGGACCTTGCTGGCGGCGAAGGGAGCATTCTTGCCGATGCCGAAGGACCCGCCTTCGCCGCTCTCCTTCGATGACGCGCCGGCGCAACGGACTAGGTTGTACCAGTTCTTGCTGCGCTCGTTGTCGCTGCCAAGAACGCCCTTCGTGTTGTAGTCGCCGAACTTGAGCGCCAGGACCTTATCCTTGCGCAGGATCTCGGTGGCCTCGGTAAAGAACTTCTTCGCCTTGGGCTGGTGGTTCCAATACTCGGCGCAGCGCGAGCAGGATGCGGCCAGCGCGTCTACATCCGGGACGTCTGTGCGCTCCAGCTCCATGAGCTCGAACTTCACCCGGACGGGCTTGTTTTCGTCGTTGCGGGCGTCAAGGCTGTTCTGGATGAGCTCGCGCGCGAGATACCGGTCGAAATTGCCTTTGAAGGTCTCGACGCCGGCGTCGTGGAAGCCCTGGTCCTGGCCGCCATCGACCTTGAAGAAGGTCCATTTCATGGTGCTTGCCCCCATTTGCTCTGCCGCCCCCGAAGCCACTATCGGCTCCGGAGCGCGCTCCATGCCGCGGCGATATCCGCTACGAGCGAGTCTGGCTTCAGCACGGAATAGCCCTGGCGACCGCGCTGGGTGATAAGCCCCACCGACCGCAGCCACGCCACCAGCACATACACCTGGTAGTCCGGCACCCCTCCATCATCCCCTGAACCGTCGAGGGGCAGCAGCTCCGCAACCTGGAATATACGCTTGCCTTTGCCGAGCTGGATAAGAGCGTCTGCGAGGGGCTTCGTTGCCATGCCAGCCGCCTTGTGCTCGTATTCGGCCCGGTCCTTCTTGGACCAGCCGATCTTCACCAGGCTGTCGCCCTGGCGGACGAACTTCGGGTACTCCGCCGCCTTGCCTCGCTTACGTCCGCCCGCCGGTTGGGCGTTAGCCGCCGTCTGGCGAGGCGATTCAGGGGCAGCCGCATCAGCCGTAATGGCTGCCACCTCCTTAGCCCAGAAGGTTATGCGGACCACGGAGTCGTAGTCGCCGGCACCCGCCGCGGCCGACACCAGTGTCCGCAGCTCTGTCTCGCACCGCTTCAGCACATCGACAGCTTTAGTTATCATGGACGTATAATATAGCGAAAATATAAAACGTCAATATGGCGAAAGCATAAACACTAAGCTAAATGCCAGTGCCTGAGTCTATGCAAATTTTGGATAAAGGTCCCCTAATCATTGAGAAACCGCGCGACGACCCGTAGATCGCGGATTTTCTGCATCCAGCCAAAACTTCATTCAGGAATATGTCTTTTTGAATTAAGCACTTAGCGAAAACTGCGGGTCCGCAGCCAATTAGGGCTGCGGGACAGCAAAAACCGCCCAGCGCCCGGAAGGGTGCCGGGCGGGTGACTGGAAGTCAGGAGAAGAAGGAGTCGGCCGGTAAGCCGGGTTCTGTCGTGGACAGCCATTCATCTGGGATGCGGGTCACCCCGCACCTCTAGCAGCCTACCCGGGAGCCGTGCGGACCGCACGTGCGGATCGCTCCGCTCGCTCCCCTATTTGGCCTTGCTCCGGGTGGGGTTTACCGTGCCGCGGACGGTTACCCGCCGCGCGGTGCGCTCTTACCGCACCTTTTCACCCTTACCGGCGCTTGCGCGCTTAGGCGGTATGTTTTCTGTGGCACTTTCCGTGGGCTCGCGCCCCCCAGGCGTTACCTGGCACCCTGTCCTATGGAGCCCGGACTTTCCTCAGCGCTTGCGCGCTGCGACTGTCTGGCCGACTCCAGTGGGCATTATAGGCCCCGGTGGACGATCGACCCGGATTCATTTCTTGCCGGAGATCGCCAGCGCCCGCTCGTAGAGTTCGTTCTTCTTGAGACCGGTTATGGCGGCGGCCAGGGCGGCGGCCTGTTTCACCGGCAGTTCCGTGAGCAGGGCCTTCAGCACCCGCTCCGCCTCGGCCCCCAGCGGCGGGCGTTCCGTCGCGGCAGCTCCCGCCACCATCAGCACCACCTCGCCCTTCCCCGCCGCGGGATCCGTGGCGGCCCATCCCGCCAGTGCCTGCAATGGCGCTTCCCGCACGCCCTCATGCAGCTTCGTCAGTTCCCGCGCCAGCACCGCGTTGCGGTGGGCCCCGAGCACTGCCGCCATGTCTTCCAGGGATTCCTGAAGCCGGTGCACGGATTCGTAGAACACCAGGGTGCGGGGCTCGGCCGCCAGCGTCTCCAGCCGCTCGCGCCGCGCAGCGGATTTGGCCGGGAGGAAGCCCTCGAACACGAAGCGGTCCGTGGGCAGGCCGCTCACCGAGAGCGCCGCCACCAGCGCCGAAGCGCCGGGGATGGGCGAGACCTGTATGCCGGCCTGCCGCGCCGCGCGCACCAGATCGAAGCCGGGATCGCTGATGAGCGGCGTGCCGGCGTCGGAGATGAGCGCCACCGACTCCCCCGCCTGCAGGCGCGGGATCAGCTCCGCGGCGCGGGCCGCCTCGTTGTGGTCGTGGAGCGAGATGAGACGGGTCTTGATGCCGAAGTGCGCGAGCAGGGTGCCGCTGTGGCGGGTGTCCTCCGCCGCCACCAGGTCCACCTCGGCCAGCACCCTCTGCGCGCGGGGCGAGAGGTCCTCCAGGTTGCCGATGGGGGTGGCCACCACGTACAGCACACCGGGCCGTCCAGACACGCGTATTCCTCGGTGAATCCGGACCCTAAGGCCGGGTCGGGTTATGATGGATGTCCGCCCCATCCTGCAACGGAAAGCCGCATCCATGCAAGGCATCCCGGTCCTGAAACGCGCGCTCGGCCTGCTCACGCTCCTCGGCCTCCTCCTGCTCGCCGGCTGCGGCACCACGCCCGCGCGCGAAGTGCCGGTGACCCGCGGCGAGGCAGCCCAGCTCGAAGCAGCCGGCAAGTACGCCGACGCCGCCGCGGTGGACGAGAAGCTCGCCGCCGCCGCGCAGCCGGCCCAGCGCAGCGAACTCCTGGTGAGCGCCGCCGAAGACTGGCAGCTCGCGGGCAACAGCCAGCGCGCCGCGGCTTTGCTGGCGGAAGTGCACGAGAAGGCTCCATATCCGGCGCTCGCCGCCCGCATCGCGATCCTGAAAGCGAGCCTGGCCCTCGCCCAGCATCAGCCCCAGGCGGCATTGCCGCCCCTCAAGATCCCGCTGGCGCCGCTACCGGCGGAGCTGAAAGCCAAGGCGCTCCTGGTGCGCGGCCAGGCGCATCTCGCCTTGAACGACCTCCCCGCCGCGGTGCAGGACTGGAGCGAGCGCGAGACCTACCTCACCCCCAACAGCCCCGACGTGACGGCCAACCACCAGCTCATCTGGAACACCCTCACCGAGACCCATACGCCGGTGGACCTGACGAAGCTGCCCGCCTCGCTCTCGAGCGCGACCCGCGGCTGGCTGGAACTCGCGGCCATCTCCCGCGGCAGCTGGCAGCAACCCGAGAAGTTCGAGGCCCAGATCAGGCAGTGGCAGGCCAAGTATCCGCAGCATCCGGCGGCAGGCGACGTGGTCCCGACCCTGATCGCGAAGCAGGAAGCGCTCACCGCCTTCCCGCCCAAGGTGGCGGTGCTCCTGCCCCTCTCCGGCAACTTCCAGTCCCCGGCGGACGCGGTGCGGGACGGGCTGTTCGCCGCCTACTACCAGATCGGCGGCACCCGCGCGCCCAGCATCACCCTCTATGACTCCGGCACCACCGCCGCCAGCGCCCAGGCCGCTTATCAACAGGCGGTCACGGATGGCGCGAGCATGGTGATCGGGCCTCTCACCAAGGACGCGGTGGCGGGCCTCGCCTCCCAGTCCTCGCTGCCGGTGCCGGTGCTGGCGCTGAACTATCTCGACAATAACCGCGCCGGCCCCACGGGCTTCTACCAGTTCGGCCTGTTGCCGGAGGGCGAAGCAGCCCAGGCAGCCGAGCGCGCGGTGGCGGAAGGCCGCACCCGCGCCATCGCGCTCGTCTCCGGCGACGACTTCGGCGCGCGCATGTTCAACGCCTTCTCGGCGCGCTTCGCCGAACTCGGCGGCACCCTGCTCGGCATGCAGACCTTCGCGCCCGGCAGCAAGCCGGATGCCATCGACGGCATCCTCACCCAGGGCTTCGACCTGGATGCCAGCAACGCACGCGTGCAGCGGCTGGCCGCCACCCTGGGGCAGCACCTCGACTACGACCCGCGACGCCGCCTGGACGTGCAGTTCATCTTCCTGGCCGCCAATGCGGCGGATGCCCGCACCATCCAGCCCCAGATCGCCTTCAACCACGGCGAGGACCTGCCGGTGTACTCCACCTCCAAGGTCTACGAGCTGGACGACAACGTGGACAACACGCTGCTGAACGGGCTGATCTTCGACGACATGCCCTGGACCCTGGAAGACAAGGGCTCGGTGGCGGACATGCGCGACACCCTCGCCAAGTACTGGCCCAATAACTTCGCCGGCAACAGCCGCCTCTATGCGCTCGGCTTCGATGCCTACCGGCTGGTACCGCTGCTCTACAACACCCACGCCATCGGCACGCCACTGCAGGGCGTCACCGGCCTCTTGAGCCTGGATGCGGACGGCCGCGTGCACCGGCGCCTGGACTGGGCGGACTTCGACGACGGCTCCGTGGAACTGCTGGCGCCGGTGGACCTGCCGGCCGCCTCACCGGTGAACGCCGTGCAGCCGGTCCAGCCCGCCTCGAGCCCGTGAGTTCGCCCAAGCACCTGGAGTCGGGCCAGCAGGCGGAACGGCTGGCCCTCGAGATGCTTGAATCCAAGGGCCTCACGCTCCATACCCGCAACTACCGCTGTCCCCAGGGTGAGCTGGACCTGGTGCTCATGGACGGGGCCGGCACGCTGGTGGTGGTGGAAGTCCGCTACCGGCAGGATGCCAGCCGTGGCAGCGCCGCCGAGACCGTGGGCGCCTCCAAGCAGCGCAAGCTGACCCTGGCGACCCAGCATCTGCTCAGCCGGCAGCCGGAACTCAAGCGCCGGCCGCTGCGCTTCGACGTGGTGGCGGTGACGGGAAGCGAAGGCCCGGCAGCGGTAGAATGGATACAGGACGCTTTCCAGCCCGGTTAATGATCCCGAGGGGACCATGAATAAGCTCGAAGACCGCATCACGCAGCAATTCAAAGATAGCATCGCCACCAAGCAGGCAGCCCTGCAGGTGCTGGTGCCCTCCATCCTCAAGGCGGGCCAGCTCATGGCCGAGTCCCTCGGCCACGAAGGCAAGGTGATGAGCTGCGGCAACGGCGGCTCGGCGGCGGACTCCCAGCACTTCTCGGCGGAGCTGCTCAACCGCTACGAGCGCGAACGCCCAGGCATCGCCGGCATCGCGCTCACCACCGACACCTCGACCCTGACCTCGATCTCGAACGACTACGAGTACAACGAGATCTTCTCCAAGCAGGTGCGTGCACTCGGCCGCCGGGGCGACGTGCTGCTGGCCATCTCCACCTCCGGCAACTCCCCCAACGTGATGCGCGCCATCGACGCGGCCCACGAGAAGGGCATCAAGGTGGTGGCCCTCACCGGCAAGGACGGCGGCAAGATGGCCGCACAGCTGAAGGACGGCGACGTGGAGATCCGCGTGCCCGCCAAGGTCACGGCGCGCATCCAGGAAGTGCACCTCCTGGCCCTGCACTGCCTCTGCGACCTCATCGACGAACAGCTGGTCCCCGCCTGATCCCGTGAGCGGCAGCGCCCGTCTCCCCGCCGCATTCCTCTCGCGGCTCGCCGAGGCGGTGGGGGCCGAGGACCTCTATACCGACCCCGCCGACCGCTGGCCCTACGGCTACGACAACAGCCGCCGCCACACCCTGCCCGACGCCGTGGCCTTCGCCGCCTCCCACGCCGAAGTGCTGGCGGTGGTGCGCCTGTGCAACGAGTTCAAGGTGCCGCTCACGGCGCGCGGCCTCGGCAGCAGCACCACGGGCTCCGCCGTGCCGGTGCAGGGCGGACTGGTGCTGGCGCTGGAGCGCATGAACCGCATCCTCTCGGTGGACAGCGCCAACCGGGCACTGGTGGTGGAGACCGGCGCCACCAACACAGCGGTGCAGGAAGCGGCCGCGAAGCATGGTTTCTTCTGGCCCCCGGACCCCACTTCCGCCAGCTACTCCACCGTGGGCGGCAACCTCGCCTGCGGCGCGGGTGGCCCCAAAGCGGTGAAGTACGGCACCACCCGCGAGAACGTGCTGGGCCTGCGCGCCGTCACCGGCGCCGGCCAGGAACTGGTGGCGGGCGTCTACACCACCAAGGGCGCCATGGGCTATGACTTCACGCGCCTGCTGATCGGCTCCGAGGGCACGCTCGCCGTCATCACCGAGGCCACCCTCAAGCTCACGCCCAAGCCGGAGGCGGTGCGCACTCTGCGCGCCATCTACTCGGACATGACCGCGGCGGCCGCGGCGGTCTCGCGCATCATGGCCCAGCCGGTCACCCCCTGCGTGCTGGAGTTCATCGACGGCCCCTCCATCGGCATGATCCGGGGCTACGCGGACAACGACCTGCCGGCGGACGCCGGCGCCATGCTGCTCATCGAAGTGGACGGCCGTCCCGAGGAACTGGATGCTTCCGCCGCGGCGGTGGGCCAAGCCGCCCAAGGCCCCGGCTGCATGGAGTTCCGCGCCGCGCGGGACGCGAAGGAGTCCGCATCGCTATGGGCTTCCCGCAAGGCCCTCTCCCCGGCCCTGCGCAAGATCGCGCCCAAGAAGATCAACGAGGACGTGGTGGTGCCGGTGTCGCGCATGGCGGACTTCATCACCCGGCTGGCGGAACTCTCGAAACAATACGGCGTGCCCATCGTGAACTTCGGCCACGCCGGCAACGGCAACATACACGTGAACCTGCTGGTGGACCCAGACGACGCGGCCCAGATGAAGAACGCGGAACCCTGCCTGCGGGAAGTGTTCAAGACGGTGCTGGACATGCGCGGCACCCTCTCGGGCGAGCACGGCGTGGGGCTGGAGAAGCGCCCGTTCATGGGGCTGGAATTCGACGCGCCGACCCTGGATCTGATGCGTCGCATCAAGCGGGATTTCGACCCCAACGGCATCCTGAACCCTGGGAAACTGCTTCCTGACTAAATGCTCCGCTAAAAGCGTCGTGAGCGGACGAGGCGAGAGGGAGGGAGGGAGGGAGTGCACTCTGATGTGCATGACCGACTGCGAGTCCGAAGCCCAACAACACCCTACCGAGCGCAGCCGCTTTTAGTGGATGTTGAAGTCTCGTCCTGCCGTCATCAGATAATCGTAGAGATTGTCGTACTGCTTCAGGTCCTTGCGCACCAGCAGCGGATCAACCAGCGTGCGGGACTGCTCGCCGATCTCGCGCCAGTCAGAGTTCTCCAGCCAGCGCACCGCCTGCGGGAACACGTCCACTTCCTCGCTGCGGATGTGGCTGGCATGCTCCGTGCAGTACGCGGTCCCGATCTGTTTCACCTGCCGGCAGGCCTCCAGGTCGCCGGCCTGGGCGCTGTGGATGCGCCGGAGCAAGGAGGCCTCACGGCGGCGGAAGTTCTGGTGCTGATCGTGGAGCCGCGAGCAAACCGTGCGGGTCTCCGGCGCGTGCTGGATGAGCCGGGCGAAGATCAGCTCCTCCACCGGATGGTGGATCACCCCGGGATAGTCGCGCATATAGCTGATGGCGTTGTTGAGCAACAGGAAACCCGCGGGATCCTGCCCCTCCTTGAGGGAATCCACCTGCAAGCGGATGAGCGTGAGGACGCGCTCCATATTGCGGTGCGCATCGGTCAATTCCTGTGCTATGTCATCGTACATGGGGTTTACGCATATCCTTTCGTGCAGCCCGGTCACGGTGCCGCGTGGCTGCGTCGAAGGACCACTCTCTTTTGTGTTCATGTAGCTAACAGTACACGCAGGATGACTGCGGTCCCGTGCACCAAATCACAAACCGACATCCCACTCCCGATAATCCCCTATCAACCCGTCTTGGCTATGTCCCCGATTTGACGCATATTCAACAGTGTCAAACCATCGCGGCTGGATTCCACCAATCCTTCCGCTTCGAAACGCAACAGCACCCGCGTGACCGTATCAGCGCTCAGACGTAAATAGTTTCCGATCTCCTGGCGGGACATGGGCAAGCCCAATTCCGTCGCAGAGCGACCATTGCTGCTGTTGCGCTGAGAGAGGTTCATGAGGAAGCCCGCCACACGCTCATCCGGGGCGCTATCTAGAGTGTAGCCGGCACTGTAGACCCCATCCCGGCTCACCAGCCTGAGGATCTGGCGGCGCAGGCCGTCGCTGCTCTCCATCAGCGTGGTCAGCGCCGCGTAGGGTAGCGCGCAGATGGCGCTGTCCTTCAGGGCGATGGCGTTGGACTCATGACGCCGGGGATAGATGCCGTCCACACCGACGAGCTCGCCGGGAAAGACGAAGCCCAGCACCCGCTCGCGGCCCGCAGCATCGAGCCGGTAGTTCTTGAAGGCCCCGCTGCGCACCACGTACACCGCGCGCAGGGCTTCACCGAAACGGAACAGATGGTCGCCCGCGCTCAAGGTGGCGGATCGGTCCACGATGCGCTCGAGGCGCTCGATGTCATTATGTTCGAGGTCCCAGGGGAGACAGGCTGGTTGCAGCGTGCAGACTGAGCATCCCTGCAGGGTTTGCGGTGGATGTCCCGTGCCCGTCTTCTTCCGATGCATCACGTTTCCTGCGCTGGCGCGACGCGGGCCCGATGGCCTGCTGCTATCGGCGGAGTATATAACAGGACACCGATGGGACCGGGATTTTACCTATCGGCGGCTCCGGCCGATGCGATACGACGGGTCGTCAATCGCCGAGCAGGCGACGGTAGAGCGCCTCGTCGTCAGTGTCGAAGCAGCAGGCGACGATCCGCTCGAACCCAGTCCCGGTCTCGCGCATCACGCCGATGGCGATGCGCGCCGCCGGTTCCTTGGGATAACCGTAGACGCCAGTGCTGATGCAAGGGAAGGCGATACTGAGGGCCTGCTGTGCGGCCGCGAGCCTGAACGAATTACGATAGCAATCTTCCAGGAGCTGCGGCTCACCGAGGGCCCCGCCGCGCCACACCGGCCCCGGCGTATGCACCACCCAGCGGGCCTTGAGGCGGAACCCGGGCGTGATGCGCGCCTCGCCCGTAGGGCAGCCGTGCAGGCGGCGGCAGGCTTCCTTGAGTTCGGGCCCGGCCGCGCGGTGGATGGCGCCATCCACCCCCCCGCCTCCCAGCAGACTCTCGTTGGCGGCGTTGACGATGACATCCACGTCCAGCTGCGTGATGTCGCCCTGGACGATCTCGATCACGGTTTCTTCTTTGGCCTCCAGGCCCAGACGAACTCCGCATCCACCGTGGTCTCGCCGGTCTCGTCGGTGATCTTCACCGGCACCACGATCTCACCCTTCTCCTCGATCCAGAAACGCTCGCGCATCTCGGCCGAGAGCGTGGCCTCGGCCCGCAAGGCGCCCTTGGAACGCCGGGTGTAGGCGATGCGCATATTCTTCAGCAGCGGCAGCTTGTCGTCCGGCACGCTCATGCCGAACACGGCGCCGGTGGCGGTCTCCCCCAGCAGCGCCACGGCCGCGGCGTGGAGCGTGCCGATGTGATTCTGCACCTTGCGGCGGTTGCGGATGGTGAGGACTGCCCGCTCTTCCGTGAGCGCCTCGAACTTGAGGCCCGCGGTGCGCACGAAGGGCACGGTGCCGCCGAAGGCCCAGGTGATCAAGATATGCTTGAGCCCATCCGGGAAGCGGTCGAACTTGTGCACGACACGAGATAGGCGGGTACGTCCCGGCATGATCACTCCCTTTAGATTGGGACCCACTATAGCCCCAGACGGATGAGGCGGCCTCAAGGCCGCCTCTGTTCATTTAATGATCTTGAGAGTGGGTTTCTTGCCAGACCCAGGCTTGGGTCCGTCGCCGCCGCCCGGTCGGGTGTCCTCCGCGGCGCCCATCTCCGGCTCGCCCTCCGCATCGAACAGCATGCCCTGGCCGCTCTCATGGGCGTAGACCGCGAGTATCGCCGCCATGGGCACCCGCACGTGGCGCGATACGCCGCCGAAGCGTGCGTCGAACTCCACGTGGTCGGCGCCGAGGTCGAGGGTGCTGGTGGCCTCGTAACTGATGTTCAGCACCAGCTTGCCGTCCTGGGCGTAGCCGGGCGGGATCTCCACGCCGGCCACGTTCGCGTCCACCACGAGGTAGGGCGTGGAACCGCTGTCCACGATCCACTGGTGCATGGCACGCAGGAAGTAGGGTTTTCTGGGAAGCATCTAGGAAGGATAACCCAGGTGCCGGCGAACCGCTGCGTCTGACGTCACGGAACCGGCGAGGCCCCTCAGGAGGGGCGCATCTCGCGTTCGATGTCGGTGAGGCTGAGCTTGAAGGCCGGGCGGTTGAACAGGCGCTCGGCGTACTTATGGATGGACTTGGCCCCGGCCGGCAGGTCGATCTCGTAGCGCTGCAGGCGCCAGAGGATGGGGGCGATGGAGCAGTCCACCAGGGAGAACTCGTCGCTCAGGAAATAGGGCTTCACGGAGAAGGCGTCGGAGGCCGCCAGCAGGCTCTCGCGCAGCATCTTCTTGGCGCGGGCATGGGGCTTGCTGGGGGACTGCTCGATCTCGTCCACCAGGGTGTACCAGTCCTTCTCGACACGGAACAGCGCCAGGCGGAAACGCGCGCGCGTCACCGGGTCCACCGGCATCAGCGGCGGGTGCGGGAAACGCTCCTCCAGGTACTCCATGATGATGCGCGGGTCATAGAGCACCAGTTCCCGGTCCACCAGCGTGGGCACGCTGTTGTAGGGGTTGAGGTCCAGCAGGTCCTCGGGGAGCTTGCTACCCTCGATGTTCACCACGTCCATGGCGATGCCCTTCTCCGCGAGCACCAGGCGCACGCGGTGGGAATGGGGACAGGCTGGTCGTGAATAGAGGGTCATGGGGAAGCCTTGGAGTATGGGTGCCGGGCGACGGAGCTGCCCGGCGTCCCGGGTATCAGTGCACGTCCTTCCAGATCTCGCGCTTCAACAGGAAGGCGAACAGGAAGAACACGATGAGGAAACCGATCACCTTGAGGCCGAGGCTGACGCGTTCCAGCTGTACCGGCTCGGCGGCATAGCTCAGGAAGTTGGTCAGGTCCATGGCCACCTGGTCGAACTGCTCGGGGCTGAGCTTGCCTTGAGTCACCTGCTCGAAGTGATCGAAGACCTGCGCACCGCCTTCCGCGCCCCCGGCGGACTTGTAGACCGGCTTCTGCAGGCCCTGCAGCTCCCACAGCACGTTCGGCATGGCCGCGTTCGGCAGCGCCAGGTTGTTGGCGCCGGTGCCCGACTTCGGGTCCACGTAGAAGGACTTGAGGTAGGTATAGATCCAGTCCGAGCCGCGGCTGCGCGCTTCCAGGGACAGGTCCGGCGGGGTGCGGCCGAACCACTTCTCCGAGTCCGCCGCCGGCATGGCGCTCTCCATGGTGTCGGAGGGCTTGGCGCCCGCCGGCATCAGGTAAGCCTCCAGCTGCGCATCCGAGAGGCCGAGGTCCTGGCCCACGCGGTTGTAGCGCACGTACTGGGCCGAATGGCAGCCCATGCAGTAGGTGGCGAAGTACTTGGCGCCGCGCTGGAGCGAGGCGGTGTTGTTGAGGTTGACGTCGGCCTTGAGCATGCCCGCCTCTTCGGCGGACGCGAGAGCCGGCACCAGCGCCAGGGCGGCGATGAGGATTAGCTTCTTCATTAGTGTGTCACCCTTTCCGGCACCGCTTCCGCACGGTTGAGCCTGGGGAAGAACGCCGGCAGCAGGATGAAGACGGCGCTATAGAGCCCGGGGATCAGCCAGGAATAGAGCTTGAGCTCTTGTTCCTTCGGGTCCCAGCCGATGATATCCAGCACCGTGATGAGGCCCATCACGACGACGAAGACGGCGACCATGAAGTTACGGCTGCGCTCGCGCGAGTACAGCCACGACACCAGGAAGAACAGGAAATACAGCTCGGCCATGCGCTGGCCGACCTGCGCCCAGAACGGCGTGGCAAGCTGCATGCCGATGTAGCCCAGGATCGCGAAGGTGATGCCGAACACGATCACCATGCGCCGGTAGAGCATGCCGCGGTAACGCAGCGACTTCACCGGGTTCTTGTCGATCCAGGGCAGCAGGAACAGCATCACGATGGCGCCGCCCATGGTGACCACGCCCGTGAGCTTGTCCGGGATCGAGCGCAGGATCGCGTAGAACGGCCCGAAGTACCACAGCGGGTGGATGTCATCCGGGGTCTTGAGCGCGTTGGCCGGCTCGAAGTTGGCCGGTTCCAGGAACAGGCCGCCCATGGCCGGGGCGAAGAACACGATGGCGGCGAAGATGGCTGCGAACACCGTCACGCCCACCACGTCCTTCATGGTGTAGTACGGGTGGAACGGGATGCCGTCCAGCGGGATGCCGTTCGAATCCTTCTTCTGCTTGATCTCCACGCCGTCCGGGTTGTTGGAACCGACCTCGTGCAGCGCGATCAGGTGGAACACCACCAGGCCGATCAGCACCAGCGGCACCGCCACCACGTGCAGGGCGAAGAAGCGGTTGAGCGTGATGTCCGAGATGTTGAAGTCGCCGCGGATCCACTGGGACAGGCCCTCGCCGATGCCCGGGATGGCCCCGAACAGCGAGATGATGACCTGCGCGCCCCAGTAGGACATCTGGCCCCAGGGCAGGAGGTAGCCCATGAAGGCCTCGGCCATCAGCGTCACGTAGATGAGCGCGCCGAAGATCCACAGCAGTTCACGCGGCTTCTTGTAGGAGCCGTACATGACGCCGCGGAACATGTGCAGGTACACCACCAGGAAGAACATGGAGGCGCCGACGGAATGCATGTAGCGGATCAGCCAGCCCCAGTTCACGTCGCGCATGATGTACTCGACGGAGGCGAAGGCTTCGTTCGCGTCCGGCTTGTAGTTCATGGCGAGGAAGATGCCCGTGATGATCTGGTTGGCCAGCATCAGGAGGGCGATGGAGCCGAAGAAGTACCAGAAGTTGAAGTTCTTCGGGGCGTAGTACTGGGAGACGTGCTTCTCCCAGAACTCGGTCATGGGGAAGCGCTCGTCGATCCAGTCCCGCAGGCCGTAGAGCCAGCCGCCGGTGACGTCGATCAGGTCGCGGTCGTTGTCTTCGTTCGTGATCTTGGCCATCACGCAGCTCCCTGGTCTTCACCGACGCGGATGACCGTGTCGGAAACGAACTTGTACGGCGGCACCTGCAGGTTGAGCGGCGCCGGCACGCCCTTGAACACGCGGCCCGCCAGGTCGTACTTGGAGCCGTGGCAGGGGCAGAAGAAGCCGCCCGGCCAGTCCAGGCTCACTTCCGGATCGTTGGGCTGGGGCTTGTAGAGCGGCGAGCAGCCGAGGTGGGTGCAGATGCCCACCACCACGAACAGCTCCGGCTTGATGGAGCGGTGCTCGTTCTGGCAGTACTTGGGCTGCTGGTCTTCCTTGGAGGCGGGATCGCGCAGGATGCCGTCCACCTTGGGGAGCGCGGCGATGGCCGCGGCCGGACGCTGCACCACCCAGGTGGGCTTGCCGCGCCATTTGGCCTTCACCTGGCCGCCTTCCTCGATCTTGCTGATGTCGATGTCCACGGGCCCGCCCAGGGCCTTGGCCCGGGCGCTCGGCTCCATGGAAGACACGAAGGGCACCGCGGCCATGACGGCGCCCACGGCGCCGGCCACCACGGTGGCCACCGTCAGGAAGTGACGCCGGCTCTCGTTGATCTCGTCGTTGCTCATTTACCCCATCTCCTAGATGGTCTGCACGTGTAGCCGCCCGCTTGAGGGGACCCTTGCGGTCCCGAGGATTGGGGGATGCGGGCGGAAGACAAAAATGACGGCGCATTATACACAGCGGCTTCTGCGACCCGCCAGCCGCGAGGGGGTCCCGCATGCTAGCGTATGCGCATGAAAGCCCTTGTTCGGCTGGTCATTTTCCTGTTCCAGGCGGTGGTGGTGGGCCTGGCGGCGGCATTCGTGGTGGTGTGGGTCAAACCCGGCCTGCTCACCACCCGCGGCATCGCCGTGGGCGATGCGCCGGCTTCCTATGCGGCGGCCGTGGCCATCAGTTCCCCGGCGGTGGTCAACGTCCACAGCGCGCGTCACGTGCGCCAGACCGCCAGCGTCATCACCAAGACCGCGCCCCGCTCCACCCCACCGGACCCCTACGGCCCGCCGGCGGCGCAGCTGGAGAACAGCTTGGGCTCGGGCGTCGTGGTCAGCGCCGATGGCTATATCCTCACCAACCTGCACGTCATCAACGGCGCCGATGCCATCCAGGTGGGTCTGCAGGACGGACGGACGGCCGCCGCGCGGGTGGTGGGGGCCGACCCGGACACGGACCTCGCCCTGCTGAAGGTGGACCTGAAGGGCCTCGAACCCATCGAACTCGGCCGCTCCGACGACCTCAAGGTCGGGGACGTGGTGCTGGCCATCGGCGACCCCTATGGCGTCGGCCAGACCGTGACCCAGGGCATCGTCAGCGCCACGGGCAGGAGCCAGCTCGGGCTCTCCACCTTCGAGAACTTCATCCAGACGGACGCCGCCATCAATCCAGGCAACTCCGGCGGCGCGCTGGTGAACGCCCGGGGCGAGCTGGTGGGCATCAACACCGCCCTCTTCTCCCCCAGCGGCGGCTCCAACGGCATCGGCTTCGCGATCCCCGTGAACCTCGCCAACGGTGTGATGCACCAACTCATCGACTACGGACGCGTGCTCAGGGGCTGGCTCGGGGTGGAGCCCCAGGACATCACCCCGGAGCTGGCCCAGGCCTTCAAGCTCAAGGATACCCAGGGTTTCCTGGTCACCCGCGTCACGCCGGCGAGCCCGGCCGCGGCGGCGGGGCTCGCGCCGGGGGACGTGATCAAGTCCATAGACGGGCATGAGGTGGAGAACAGCCGCGATGCCCTGAACCGCATCGCCGCCAAGGCGCCGGGCACGGCCATTAACGTAAGCGGCCTGCACAACGGCAAAAAGTTCAGTCTGCAGGTGACCGTGGCGGAGCGGCCCGGCCAGAACGCGAGCTAATTAGAATCGAGCTAGTCGGTAAACGGCAAAGACAAATCTCGCAATCTGTTGTCGTTGCGATCGTATTCCCCAGCAACTATCACATCACGCCAGTCAGAATCTGCCAATTCTGCAAGTTTCTTTAGTTTCTCGACATCGCCCGATGCACTCCAGAGAGCGCATCGCAAAATACGATCGTTGTGCCCCTTTTTCTGCATGCCTCTCAATATCCTGAGAGCTTCAAACTGAATATCTATCGGAAATTTTTCTTGGATGAACTTTAAGATATCGGAAGCTAGTTCCATGGCAGCGATTAATCTGCCACTCGCTTAATCTTCGCACCCAATTGTCCTAACTTCTCTTCTATCGTCTCGTAGCCGCGGTCTATGTGATAGATCCGCTCCACCGTGGTCTCCCCCTGGGCCACCAGGCCCGCCAGCACCAGCCCCGCGGAAGCGCGCAGGTCAGTCGCCATCACCGGCGCGCCGGTGAGCTTCTCCACGCCCTCGCTGATGGTGGTGTTGCCTTCCAGGCGCAGGTTCGCGCCCATGCGCTGCATCTCCTGCACGTGCATGAAGCGGTTCTCGAACACCGTCTCGGTGATTGTGCCGGTGCCCTCGGCGGTGACGTTCAAGGCGGTGAACTGGGCCTGCATGTCCGTGGGGAAGGCCGGGTAAGGCGCGGTCTTCACCGACACGGCCTTCAGGCGCTTGCCGCGCATGTCCACCTCGACCCAATCCTTGCCCTTGTTCAGGGTCGCGCCGCTCTCCTCGAGCTTGGCCAGCACCGCGTCCAGCAGCGTGGGATCCGTGTCCCGCAGGCGCACGCGCCCGCCGGTCATGGCGCCGGCGCACAGATACGTGCCGGTCTCGATGCGGTCCGGCATCACCGAGTAATCGGTGCCGTGCAGCTTCTTCACGCCCTCCACCACGATGGTGTCGGTGCCCTCGCCGCGGATCTTGGCGCCCATCTGCCTGAGGCAGAGGGCCAGGTCCACCACTTCGGGTTCGCGGGCCGCGTTCTCGATCACCGTCTCGCCGTCGGCGAGCGCCGCGGCCATCAGCAGGTTCTCGGTGCCGGTGACGGACACCGTGTCCATGAAGATGCGCGCGCCCTTCAGGCGTCCCGCCTTGGCGCGGATGTAGCCGTTCTCAACCTTGATCTCGGCACCCATGGCTTCGAGGCCGGCGATGTGCAGGTTCACCGGGCGCGTTCCGATGGCGCAGCCGCCCGGCAGCGAGACCTCGGCTTCCCCGAAGCGGGCCACCAGCGGGCCCAGCACCAGGATGGAGGCGCGCATGGTCTTCACAAGTTCATAGGGCGCGTTGAAGTGCTTGATGCTGGAGCTGTCCACTTCGATGCGCATGCGGTCGTTGATGGTGACCCCGACGCCCATGCGGCCCAGCAGCTCGATCATGGTGGTCACGTCATGCAGGTGCGGCACGTTGGCGATGTGCATCGGCGTCTCGGCCAGCAGCGTCGCCGCGATGATCGGCAGGGTGGCGTTCTTGGCGCCGGAGATGCGGATCTCGCCTTCCAGCTTGCGGCCGCCGTTGATGAGCAACTTGTCCAAGGGTCTTCCTTATATAGGAGGCGTCAGCCGGCCTGCTTCTGGTGTTCTTCCGGGGTGAGGGTGCGCAGCGAGAGGGCATGGATCTCGCGGCCCATGCGGGGGCCGAGGGTCGCATAGACCATCTGGTGCCGGGCCAGCGGGCGCTTGCCCGCGAAATCGGGGGAGACCACCAGCGCCTCGAAATGGGTGTGGTCCTCGCCGCTGACCTCGACCTTCGCCGAGGGCAAGCCTTGCTGGATGAGGTCTCTGACTTCGGCGGGGCTCAAGGGCGTCTCGGGAGCGGCCCGACGGCGCGTCGGGAGCGGAAATGATACTCGAAACCGCGGCCGGGCCGGAACGGCGGCCCGGGGCGGCGGCGCCAGCGTGTATCATGACGGGACCCCGTGACAGCAAGGCCCCTTCGACAGCCATGACAGCGGATTCCACCGCCCTTACCAAGCTGGCCCGCGAGGTCCTCGAGACCGAGGCCGGCGCCATCACCGCACTCATCCCGCGCCTGGACGGCAAGTTCACGGAGGCCTGCCGCCTCCTGCTCGCCTGCCGCGGCCGCGTGGTGGTGACCGGCATGGGCAAGAGCGGCCATGTGGCCAACAAGATCGCCGCCACCCTCGCCTCCACCGGCACGCCGGCCTTCTTCGTGCATCCGGGCGAAGCGAGCCACGGCGACCTCGGCATGATCACCGGCGAGGACCTGGTGCTGGCACTGTCCAACTCCGGCGAGACTTCCGAGCTGGTCACGATCCTGCCGCTCATCAAGCGCCTCGGGGTGAAGCTCATCGCGCTCACCGGCAAGCCCGACTCCAGCCTCGCCAGGACCGCCGACGTGCACCTGGACGTGAGCGTGGCGCGGGAAGCGGACCCCCTGAACCTCGCCCCCACCGCCAGCACCACCGCCGCGCTCGCCATGGGTGATGCGCTGGCCATGGCCGTGCTCTCGTCGCGCGGCTTCACCCATGAGGACTTCGCCCGCTCCCATCCGGGCGGCAGCCTCGGCCGGCGCCTGCTGCTCCGGGTCGAAGACATCATGCACAAGGGTGAGCGCATCCCCGCGGTGCCGCTCGGCACCTCCTTGAGCCAGGCGCTCGTCGAGATGACCCGCAAGGGCCTCGGCATGACCGCCATCCTGGACGCTGAGGGTAAGGTCGCCGGCATCTACACCGACGGCGACCTGCGCCGCACCCTGGACAAGCAGGTGGACGTGCACAAGGCCAGGATCGACGAGGTCATGACCCGCGACTGCACCACCGCCGCCCCCGACATGCTGGCCGGCGAGGCCTTGCATATATTGGAGAGCCGCAAGTTCAACGGCCTGCTAGTGGTGGACAAGGACAAGAAGCTCGTCGGCGCCCTCAACATGCATGACTTGCTAAGGGCGGGCATCGTCTAGATGGACATGAAGGAAAGAGCGGCGCGGGTGCGCCTGGTGGTCTTCGACGTGGACGGCGTGTTCACGGACGGCAGCCTCTATTACGGCGCCGGCGGCGAGGAACTCAAGGTCTTCAACGTGCAGGACGGCCAGGGCGTGAAGCGCCTGCTGAAGAGCGGCGTGGCGGCGGCGGTGATCTCCGGCCGCGACTCGGCGGCCGTGACGCGCCGCATGCACGACCTCGGCATCGCCCACGTGTTCCAGGGCGACGAGGACAAGCTCCCCATCCTGGAGCGGCTGCTGAATAAGCTGGACATCACGCCCGAGCAGACCGCCCACGTGGGCGATGACCTGCCGGACCTGCCGCTGCTGCAACGGGTCGGCCTTGCGGTGGCGGTATCCAATGCCCTGCCGGCGGTGAAGCAGGCGGCCCACCACGTCACGTCAGCCCACGGCGGGCGCGGCGCGGTGCGCGAGGTCTGCGACCTCATCATGCAGGCGCAGGGCAAGACATGACGCTGGAACTGAACCTCAAGGTGCCCCTGCTGATATTGTTCCTGGTGGGCGTGGCCGTGGGCAGCGTGTGGCTCCTGCGCGAGACCGAACTCGAGGGCCTGCAGGCGGAGCGCCCCAAGACCCACGTGCCGGACTATTACTTCAACGAAGCCACCGTGACCAGCCTGGACCCGAAGGGCAAGCCCATCTCCGAGCTGAAGGCGCCGCACATCATCCACCACCCGGATGACGACAGCGTCGAGGTATTCCTGCCCCGCATGCGCTATTTCACCAAGCAGGGCCAGCCCTGGTACGCCGAGGCGGACCATGGCCTGGAACCGAGCGGCGGCAACCTCGTTTACCTGGATGGCCACGTCAAGATGACCCACCAGGACAATAACGGCGGCCCGCCGCTCGTCATCGACACCGACCACCTGAAAGTAGACCTGCAGACCAACATCGCCACCACCGACGACCCGGTCAGCATGGTGAAGGGCGTGAGCCACATGCACGGCATCGGCATGGACGGCTACATGCAGGACGACCGCATGGTCCTACGGACCGACGTTAAGGGTTTCTATGTACCGGCCCACAAGCATTAGACTCGCGGCCCTGTCCGCCGCCGTGCTCGGCCTGCTGGCCGCGGGCGGCGCGCGCGCGCTCAGCACCGACAAGAACCAACCCATCAACGTGAATGCGGACCACGGCGATTTCCGCAGTGACCCCAAGAACAACAACAACGGCACCGGCGTCTACACCGGCCACGTGGTCATCGTCCAGGGCAGCATCGTGCTCACGGCCGACAAGGCGGTGCTGCACGTGGTCAACAACGAACTCGATACCGCCGACGTGAACGGCAGCCCCGCCACCTTCGTGCAGCAGCCGGATGACGGCGAGCCGATGCACGGTCAGGCGCTGGAGATCACCTACGACGCCTCCAAGAACGAGATCCTGCTCATCACCAACGCCAAGCTGACCCAGCAGGTGTACCAGAACATCACCAAAGGCCACGTCAAGGGCGAGACGCCCGGCGAGCGGCTCATGACCGCGGACCATATCCGCTACAACACCGACACGCAGCGCGTCATCGCCAAGGCCGGCGACGACCAGGACCGGGTGCACATCACCTTCCCGCCCAAGACCCAGGTACCGCCGCCGAGCACCGCGCCGGGAGCGGCCACCGCGCAGCGCCCCGCCGGCGCGCAGCCCAGGAAGCCCGGCGCCGCCAAGCGCTTCGCGCCCAACACATCCACGCGGCCGGCACCGGCCGCCGCCACCGAGACAGGGACCCCGCCCCCGTGAGCACGCTCAGCGCAGAGAGACTGGTCAAACGCTACCGCCGCCGCGAGGTGGTGCGTGGCGTGTCCCTGGGACTCACACGCGGCGAAGTGGTGGGCCTGCTCGGCCCCAACGGCGCCGGCAAGACCACCTCCTTCTACATGATGGTGGGCCTGGTGCCCGCGGACGGCGGCGTCATCAGCCTCAACGGACAGGATGTGACGGGACTGCCGGTGCATGCGCGCGCGCGCCTCGGTCTCGGTTACCTGCCCCAGGAAGCCTCGGTGTTCCGCAAGCTCTCGGTGCAGGACAACATCCTCGCCATCCTCGAGACCCGCGCCGAACTCACCCGCAAGGACCGCAAGCAGCGGTTGGAGGAGTTGCTGGAGGAACTGCATATCAGCCACATCCGCGAGGGCCTCGGCATCTCCCTCTCCGGCGGCGAGCGCCGCCGCGTGGAGATCGCCCGTGCTCTCGCGGCGGACCCGGCCTTCATGCTGCTGGATGAACCCTTCGCCGGCGTGGACCCGATCTCGGTGATCGACATCCAGCGCATCATCGAACACCTGAAGGCGCGCAACATCGGCGTGCTGGTGACGGACCACAACGTGCGCGAGACCCTCGGTATCTGCAGCCGGGCCTACATCATCAACGCGGGCCAGGTGATCGCGGACGGCACGCCCGAGAGCATCCTGGCGAACCAGGAAGTGCGGCAGGTCTATCTGGGAGAGAACTTCAGGCTCTAAAGAGAGCCCGTGTGCAGCGGCAGGTGCTCCGACCAGCATCCTCGCCTGCCGCCGCTTCCGTCAAGACTGGTCCAACCTTATTTTTCGGCTATAACTTAATCATGGTCCGTCGACGTCTTTGCACCCCCCCAAGCATGGGGCGGGTAGTGTCTTCGCCCCCCTCTCGAATCGGGGGGGTCGGTGCAGATGGGGTCCAAGCGCTTGATGGAAAGAGGATTTCTGTCGCGTGAAGCCGACCCTCGCCCTGCGTCAGAGCCAAAGACTCAGTCTCACCCCCGAGCTGCGCCAAGCCTTGGGCCTCCTGCAGCTCTCCGCCGTGGAACTCTCCGCCAAGGTGCGCGAGGCCCTGGAGGGCAACGTGCTCTTGGAGCGCGGCGAGGAGGAAGAGGAAGGCACCCTCCCGCCCCCCGCCCCGGATGACGGTGTGGTGGTGCGCCAGGCTGCCGAGCCCGCGGTGGACTGGGACAGCGCCGATGGCAGCCTGTCGGACGGCGGGGTCTCGGACAGCAGCTGGGGTGACGACGTCACCGCCGCCGAAGCCTCCGAGAGCGGCGGCCAGAGCCTGCGGGAATACCTCCTGTGGCAGCTGGAACTGGCGCGCATGAGCGCCCGCGACGCCGGCATAGGCGCCGCCATCATCGACTCCCTCAACGACGACGGCTATCTCACGGAGCCCCTGGAGGAGATCCGCCAGTCCCTCGCGGACAGCGACGCAGCCCCCGAGGCGGACGAGATGTACGCAGTGCTGCACCGGATCCAGGCCTTCGATCCGCCGGGCATCGCCGCCCGCGACCTCAAGGAATGCCTGCTCTTGCAACTCAAGCAGGCCGACAAGAGCGATCCGGCCCACGGGCTCGCCACCGCCCTCGTCAGCAGCCACTTGGAGACCCTCGCCGCCCGCGAGCACGAGCGCCTCTGCCGCCTGCTCAGCGTGGACCGCGCACAGATGGACGCGGCGCTGGAACTCATACTCGCCCTCAACCCCCGTCCAGGCGCCGCCATCGCCGGCAACCCGGTGGACTACGTGGTACCGGACGTGCTGGTAAGCCGCCGCGGCAGCGGCTGGTTCGTGGAACTCAACCCCGAGGCGGTGCCGCGCATCCGTGTCAATGCGGCCTATGCGGCGGCACTGCGCCGCGGCTCCGCGGCCGGCGACCTCGCGCAGCAACTGCAGGAAGCACGCTGGCTGGTGCGCAGCATCCGCATGCGCAACGAGACCCTGCTCAGGGTGGCCCAGAGCATCGTGCGCAAGCAGGGTGGTTTCCTGGAGCGTGGCGACGAAGCCATGCAGCCGTTGCTGATGAAGGACCTGGCGGCGGAGCTGGAACTGCATGAGTCCACCGTCTCGCGGGTGGTGGCCAACAAGCACATGTCCACGCCGCGCGGCACCCTCGCCTTCCGGCATTTCTTCTCCAGCGAGCTGCCGACCGACGACGGGAGCGCATTCTCCGGCACGGCCATCCGGGCCATGATCAAGAAGCTGGTCGCGCAGGAGGATCCGCGCGCGCCCCTGAGCGACAACCACATCACCAAAGAACTCCTGAGCCGCGGGGTGCAGGTGGCCCGGCGCACGGTGGCCAAATACCGTGAGGCCCTGACCATACCCCCCGCCCACGAGCGCAAGCGCCTCGACAACACGAGGTGACTCCGACTTAACGCAGAAGAGCAAGACAGAGGAGAGAGACACATGAAGCTAGATCTGACTGGACACCATGTCGACATCAACGACACGCTCCGCACCTACGTGCAGAACAAGTTCGAACGACTGGAGCGGCATTTCGACCACGTCACCGGTGTCCACGTGGTGTTGACCGTATCCAAGCTTGAACACAAGGCCGAGGCCACCCTGAACGTGAGCCGCGCCAAGCTGTTCGCCGACGCCGTCGAGGAGGACATGTACGCCGCCATCGACTGCCTGGTGGACAAGCTCGACCGGCAGGTGAAGAAGCACAAGGAGAAACTCTCCGGCCATGGTGACCGGAACTCCGTGCGCAACGCCGCCGTGACCTGAACCACCCCTAATCCCTGACGTTGGGACCTGGCGGCGTGATGGGAATCACGCCGCTTTTTTGTGCCCGGCGAGATGTGACCCAGGCACGACCAAACCCGGCCAAAACGTATAGAATCTGACGATGCGCCTGATCATCCTCAGCGGCCTCTCCGGTTCCGGCAAGTCCGTGGCCCTCCACATGCTGGAGGACCTGGGGTACTACTGCGTGGACAACATCCCGGCCGGCCACCTGCAGAGTTTCGTGCGCGAGACCCTGCTCACCGGCGACCCTGCCTACCAGCGCATGGCCGTGGGCATCGACGCGCGCAACCGGCAGGAAGACATCCGTTCCGTCCCCCAGACCGTCAAGAAACTGAAGGCCGAGGGCATCGAATGCGAGATCGTGTTCCTGCACGCCGAGGAAGCGGTGCTGCTGAAGCGCTACAGCGAGAGCCATCGCCCTCACCCCCTGGCGGGTGACGGCCGCGCCCTCAAGGACGCCATCCATGCGGAGCGAGAGCTGCTGGGTCCGCTGGCGGACGAGGCAGACATGGTGCTGGACAGTTCCCGCACCTCGGTGCATGAGTTGCGCGAGCTGGTGCGGGCGCGCATCCACCGGGAAGAACGCCAGTCACTCTCGCTGCTGTTCCAATCCTTCGGTTTCCGCCATGGCATCCCGGGTGACTCGGACTTCGTGTTCGATGCCCGCGGCCTGCCCAACCCTTATTGGGAACCCACCCTGCGCATGCTCTCGGGCCAGGACCTGGCGGTCGCCAAATACCTCGACAGCCACGAACTGGTGCGCCGTTTCATCAGCGACATCGAAAGCTTCCTGGAGTTCTGGATACCGAAGTTCGAGTCGTCCAACCGGCAGTACCTCACGGTCTCCATCGGCTGCACCGGCGGCTTCCATCGATCGGTGTACGTGGTGGAGCGGCTGGCCGCGCACTTCAAGCAGCAGGGCCGTGAAATTCTGATTCGCCATAACGGCTTGAAGTAAACGATTCACAACCCGTCCCTGGTGCTATGCCCAGCCCCGCCTTCCTTGGCGGGGCGTTCGCCGCTTCGCGGCTTACCCACAGCGGGCTGAAGTGAACTAGGCTGCCGGGGGCGTCTCGCGCTCCGCCGGCGGGCTCCCGATGAATTCCAGCAGCTTGTCCCCCTGCGCCTGCGCGTCACGCACGCCGAGATCGATGAGGTCGCGGCAATACTTGCCCTCGAACAGGAGATAGCTCAGCAGCTGGCTGCCGCTGCGGTGCAGGCCGCCCACGCCCCTGAGCAGGATGCGCACGCTGCGGGGGAACTCACGTTTGTGCCGCTGGGCTATGTCACGGATGTCCTCGCTGGGGGTGATCACCAGCGTGTCGATGACCTTCAAGGGCTGGGGCTCGCCTTCCTGGGCGCGGATGCGGCTCACGGTGCTGTTGATGCGCTGCAGGCGCTCCAGATCGCCGTAGATGCTGTCCATGAACAGGGTGTCCAGCAGGTAACCCGCGATCTGGCCAAGGGATGGGTAAGGCACCGGCTCCTCTTCCAGGGGCAGGCGGTTCGGCTGTTCGTTGCGCAGTGCAATCACCAGCACCTTCTCGGCGCCGAGGTGCACCACCGGGCTCAAGGGCGCGGACTGGCGCAGGGAACCGTCGCCGAAATACTCGCGACCGATGCGCGTGGCCGGGAAAATCACCGGCAGCGCCACCGAAGCCATGATGTGGTCGAGCGTGATCTCCACCGGCAGACCGATACGGCGCGCCCGCTGCCAGGGTTCGAGCCCGCGCTTGCCCTGGTAGAAGGAGATGGAGCGGGCCGAGGTGTAACCGGAAGCGGTGATGGCCAGCGCATCCAGCGCGCCTGCGTCGATGGCTTCCTCCAGGCGCGCGAAGTCGATGTGCTCCCGCAAGAGTTCGCGCAGCGGCGCGTTGTCCAGCAATGAGATGGGGTTGTGCCGGTCCATGCCGCCGGACAGCAGCGTGAAGATCCAATGGGCACTGGTCTTGAGGGCGGTCAGGGGCCCGGTCTTGAACACCTTCTCGCTCTTGATCTCGCGCCACACGTGGTCGAGGTAGGCGACGCCGTGGCGGAAGTTCTGGGCATGGCTGGCGATGAGCGCGGCATTGATGGAACCAGCAGAGGTGCCGGAGATCACCGAGAAGGGCAAAGGCGCGTCCTGGGGCAGCATCTCGGCCAAGCCCTTCAGCACCCCCACCTGGTAGGCGGCACGGGCGCCGCCGCCCGGCAGCACCAGTCCGACCTTCGGTCGCGAACCGTCGGCACTCACGACATTTTCCCAGGCGCAGGACCGCCCGCAGACCCGCGCAGGACGCGGGGTTCGGCCGTCTTCCGCCGGATGATATGCATGCTGCCCTCCTGGCACATAGGTTAAATGGGCTGGACCTTGTCGTACAGGGTACTAAAATCAATACCATTCAAGGCCCTAGACTCGTATATTGAAGCATCGGCTTGGGAAACGCCCCCTGAGGGCGGCCGATGGGAAGCTAGGGACCGACTGGGGCCTATAGATGCTGAACCTCAAACTCTGGCAGCAGCAGAAGATCGCCGGCTCCGCCGATGCGCAGACGAGCGCCGCACCCCGCGAACAACGCCCCCTGCTCAAGGTGGCGGTGCTGAACACCAAGGGCGGCTGCGGCAAGACCACCCTCTCGACCTCTCTCGCCGCCTACTACGCGCTGCACGGCTACAACACCGCCATCATGGACACGGACCCGCAAGGGTCGAGCATGCGCTGGCTCGCCAACCGCGGCGACCGCAAGCCCGCCATCACGGGCCTGAGCGCGACGGACAAGTCCGGCCGCGTCACCAAGAGCTTCCTCATGCGCGTACCAGCGGACATCGAACGGCTGGTGGTAGACACCCCCGCCGCCATCGACAGCCTGCGCCTGCAAGACGCGGTGCGCGGCGCCCACGCCATCATCATCCCGGTGCTGCCGTCGGATATCGACATCCACGCCGCCTCGCGCTGCGTGGCGGAACTCCTGCTCACCGGCCGCATCGAGAACCGGCAAGAGCGGGTCGCGGTGGTCGCGAACCGGGTGAAGAAGCAGGCCAAGATGTACGAGACCCTGCGCCGCTTCCTGGACAGCCTCGAGATCCCCTTCGTGGCGACCTTCCGCGACACCCAGAACTACATCCACGCCACCGAACAGGGGCTGGGCGTGCACGAGCTGAAGGAGAAGAACGTCAAGGAAGAGATGCGCGAGTGGGCCCCGCTCATCCAATGGCTGGAGAGCCGCCCTCTGGGCAACGTCCAGTCCGCCCCCGTGCCCATGAACGGCACGCATCCGGGCATCTGACTATTTCGAATCCGACGGCTTGAAGATCAGCGTGTGTTCTGCCGGGCCCGGCAAGAACGGTGTCGGCTTGCCTTGTTCCCAATCCAGTTCACTGTTCCGATAGTACGGCGATAGCGGCCAACCGCTCTGTCCCGTAGGCATCTCCAGGATGCCCTCCTCCTCATGCCCCGGCGATACCGACATGCGCTCCGAAGCGCCGAAGTCCGTGCCCTGTACCCGTGGCATGTTGCCGTCCCCCGGCAACCGGACCGCCGTCATGTCCAGTAAACGCGGCAGGAACGGCACCGCGCCGCTCAGGGGGTGGGTGAACCGCACCGTGTTGCGCGCGCCCCAGGTATAGGCCGCGAGCCCGCCCTTGCCTTCCGTCGCCTTGGCGTCCACCTGGTTCACCGCCGCCATGAAGAGTGCGTCCCAGTCCTTGTAGTCCGGGTTCAGGAGGTTCGGCGGCTGCTGGTTCACCAGCGCCCACAGCGGTCCCTCGAGCTGCGGCAGCGCGCGATAGTCGCAATGGGCGTCCGCCTTGGCACAGTCGGCGAAGAGGGGCGCGAGCACCATGCCCTCCACGGTGTCGCGGAACTCGCGCACCAGCCGATAGCCCACCGAGTCCACGGAAGCGCGGCCGCCCCAGTCCGTCACCGCCTGCCGGAAGGCGATGCGGTCCGGATGGTTCGCGACCCGCATGGGGTTGAGGAAACGCAGCAGCAGCGAGCGCCAACGGGCCAGGAACAGGGCCCGGTCGTCCAGCTGGATGGCGAGCATGTCCGCGGGTGCGAAGCTGTCCTTCGCGTGCAGGTCGTCGCGGATCTGTCCGGCGCGGGCCCCGAGGTCGTAGCCGCCATCGCCCACCAGCGCGAGCATGGAGCCATCCACCACCCGCGCGTTGGCGCTCCACAGCCGCCCATCTGCCGGGTCGACTATCCGCGGGTACTTGGCGGGTTCCAGCCAGCCGGTCCAGCCGGTGCCGGACTTGTCCCAATAGGAAGGTATCGCGGGATCATAGCCGCTGCGCACCGGGATACGCCCGGCGATGGTCCAGGCGATGTGGCCGTCCGCATCCGCGGTCATGAAGTTCTGCTCCGGCATGCCGGCGCGGTTCGCCACCGCCATGGAGGCCTGTATGTCCTTCGTCTGCTCCAGATCCGCCAGCGCGAGGTTGGTGCCCTCGGGCTGCGCCGCCATCCAATGGATGACGCGGGTCACACCTTCATGGTCCTGGTCCAGCACCGGACCCCAGACCGTATCGCGCACCTCCAGGGTCGCATCCTTGCCGCCCTTCACCTTGATGGTCTCGCTGTGGTGGATGAAGTGGCGCCAGCCTTCCGCGGCCTGGTACTGGTCCGCATCGGTGGGATCGAGATGCAGGAGCACGAGGTCGGACCAGTCACCGTAGCTGTTGGTGAAGCCCCAGGCCACGTGGCCGTTGCTGCCCACCACCAGGGAGGGGACCCCCGGCAAAGTGACACCCGTGAGCGTTACCGAACCGCCCGGCATGGAGGCATCCGGGTAAGTCCATTGGGCCCGGTACCAGGTGTTCGGCACCCGAATCCCGAGATGCATGTCGTTGGAGAGCAGCGCGCTGCCGCTGGTGCTGTGAGCCTTGGACACCGCCCAGTTGTTGCTGCCGATGTCGGATGCGAGCGGTTCGACCAGTGCCACCTGCAGAGCGGGCTTGGTGGGATCGGATTTGCGCAGATCCAGGGCATCGGCGGCGGGGATGGGCGGCGTATCCATGGGCTTGCCCATGACGGGCGCGTCCCACTGGGTGCCGGGCCCCGAGAGGAAGCGGAACAGGGGCGGCGCCATGGTGGCGCGCATCAGCGCGAGTTCGGACTCATGCCGGTCCTCCGGGCTCTGCAGCTCGAAGTACATGGCATCCACCACCAGGATGGAATCTTCGGGCTTCCAGGGCTTCGGCCGGGTCATGAGCAGGCCGTATTCGAAGGGCCAGGTGCCGAGGGCCTTCAGGCCCGCGTTCACGCCCGCGGCGTAGGCATCGAGTGTGGCGCGCTGTGCCGGCGTGGAATGGGCCAGCACTTCCTGGGCCACGGCACGCAGGCGGAACAGCCGGTGGCGCTTGTCGAAGTCCACCGCCGCGGAACCGACGAGTTCAGAGAGTTCGCCCGACGCGAGCCGGCGCATGAGGTCCATCTGGAAGAAGCGATCCTGGGCGTGCAGGAAGCCCAAGGTCCGCACCGCATCCAGGTGATCGTGGGCGGAGATGGCCGGTACGCCGAGCGCATCGCGGGTCACCCGCACTTCGGCGGTGAGCCCCTTCAGGGATACGTCGCCGTCCAGGCGCGGCGCGCCGCCCCGCAGGAAGCCATAACCCAGGAGCGACAGCACGACCAACAGGCCGACCACCGCACCACCCCAACGCAAGGCACGCCCCATACCCCCGTCTCCCTAGACCGGATTTTTGGGAGACCCAGCCTATAGCCTGCCGGGGCCCTTGTCACGACGCGGGCGTGACGAATGTCACAGTCGACTGCTGACGGACGGGACTGCCGGGGACCCCACCCCGGAGTGATAGGCTAATCGCCCATGCAGACAGCCTCTCCCACACTCGGCAGCCGCCTGGCGCGGCCATTGCTGGCCTTGCACCGCCGGCTCCTGCCCAACTCGGTCTGGGCGGGCTGGACCCCCTACCTCTGGCTCGTCTACCTCGGCTTCTTCTTCGTGCAGTGGCCGGGCATGGCGCCCTGGGATGCGACCCATTGGGTGTTCTCGGTGCTAGCCGCCTGCATGTTCCTGGTGCTCTACTTCCGCAGCTTCAACTGCAGTCCCAACCAGCTCGCGAGCATCCTCGCCGGCATCGCCACCCTCGGCTACATCTTCGTCACCTACACCGGCAACGGCCATACCTTCATCATCTATGCCTGCGCGCTCAGCTCCCACTACGGGAACCTGCGCAAGAGCCTAACCGCCCTCGCGCTGATCCTGCTCGCGTTCGCGGTCGAAGCCGCGGCCATGTACTTCGTACCCGGTTGGGAGTTCGCCCACAGCATCTGGTTCTCGGTGCCGACCATCGTCATCGGCGGTGTCATCGGCGCCGCCAACGCCTGGTTCGCGGACGACGAGACCAAGCGCCGCGTGATCAGCCAGTCCCAGGAGGAGATCCGCCGACTCGCGGCCACGGCCGAGCGCGAACGCATCGCCCGGGACCTGCACGACCTGCTCGGACACACCCTCACGCTCATCACCGTGAAGGCGGAGCTGGCGGCGCGTCTGGCGGAACGCGACGCGGCGGCCGCTGCCGGCGAAGTGCGTGAGCTGGAGCGCATCTCCCGCGACGCCCTGCGCCAGGTGCGCGAGGCGGTGGGCGGCTACCGCAGCGGCGGCCTGAACGGCGAACTGGTCAACGCGCGGGTGGCGCTGGAGGCGGCGCGCGTCACCCTCACCGCCGACATCGACCCGCGCGGCTGCCCAGCGAGCCATGACAACCTGTTCGCGCTGGTGCTGCGCGAAGCGGTCACCAACATCGTGCGCCACTCGGGTGCGCGCCGCTGCGGGGTGGAGATGCACCGCGACGGCGGCATCCTGCGGCTCACCATCCGCGACGACGGCCGCGGCGGCAACCTGCGCGAGGGCAACGGCCTGCGCGGCATGCGCGAGCGGCTTGCGATGCTGGACGGCACCTTGCAGGTCGAATCGAGCCGCGAGGGTACCTTGCTGACGGCGGTGTTGCCGCTGCCGCCGCTGGAAGACACGCCCGAACGGCCGGCCCTGCTGAGGAAGTCCGCATGATCCGGGTGCTGATAGCCGAGGACCAATCCCTGATCCTGGGGGCCCTGGCGGCCCTGCTGGACATGGAGGATGACATCGAGATCGTGGCGCGTGCCGCCAACGGCCGCGACGCGCTGAAACTGGCGCTGGAGACCCATCCTGACGTGGTGGTCACGGACATCGAGATGCCGGGCATGACCGGCCTCGAGTTCGCCTCAGCCCTGAAGGAGAAAGCGCATCCGGCGCGCATCATCATCGTCACCACCTTCGCGCGTCCCGGCTATCTGCGCCGCGCGCTCTCGGCGGGGGTACGGGGTTATCTGCTGAAGGATGCCCCGGCCAACCAGCTGGCGGAGGCGATCCGTACTGTGCAGCGCGGCGGCAAGGCCATCGCGCCGGAACTCGCCGCCGAAGCCTGGGATACGGAAGACCCGCTCAACGACAGGGAACGTCAGGTGCTGCGCCTCGCCGGCGAAGGGCTCTCCAGCGGCGACATCGCCAAGCAGCTCTTCCTCTCGGAAGGCACCGTGCGCAACTACCTCTCGGAAGCCATCGGCAAGCTGGGCGCCGCCAACCGCATCGAAGCCGCGCGCATTGCCCGCCAGAAAGGCTGGCTCTGATAGAGGCCGGGGCCCTCATGGGCCCCGGTCTCCGATTCACCCCTGTCTCATGCGTCGCCGCAGCGCGGCCGCCAAGGCCGCGAGGCCGAGGAACCCGAGGCTGCCCCCGCCTCCACCGCTGCTGCCGCTTGCGCTCGTCACCTTGGCTTGCACAGAGACCCGGAGCTTCGGGTTGTCCGAGGCGTTGCCGGTCACGCAGATGACGCCATTGAAGGTCCCGGGCTGCAGGCCGTTGCCCGTGAAGGTGGCGATGACCGTCTCGAAGCGGTGCGGGATCACTGTGCCCTTGCTGTCGCTCAGGCTGAGTCCGCGGATCCCGCCGCCGCCGCAGTCCTTGCCTGCCACCAGGTTCCAGTCCAGGGGCTCCTGGCCGTCGTTGCTGATGGTGAAGCTGAGAGCAGCGGATCCGCTCGGCCCCACCGTGAAGTCGAGTTCGGTCTGGTCGATGCTCATATGGGGTGCCGGCGTGATGGCACGCACCATCACCGGCATGTGCATGTGAGGCACGGCGGCGCCACCATCGCCAGTGTCGCTGGTGGTGATGTCCACCTGACCGGAAGCCCAGTGATCGTCGACCACGCCGGTGGAGTCGGCGCTGATGGTGAGCTTGCGGCTCTGGCCCGGCGCGAGGGTGAACGAGGCCGGCGACACCGTCATCCGCAGACCCGTGCTCAAACCGCTCACGCCCGCGGTGTAGTGCACGGTGGCGCCGGTGAAGGCGCTGGTCACGGTACGGGTCCAGGTGCAGGTGCCGCTGCAGTTGCGATCGCCGAGACTCGGCAGGTTGAGGAGCATGAGACTCCCGCTGTCAGCGCGATAGTGCGCGGCGGTCTCATCCATGATGAGACCCGTCCGCTCGGCCGCGTCCACATCGACGCGACCCGCACCGCGCACATGCGGCGAGGGCAGCGTCGAGCCCGCCACGCAGTTCTCGCCGGAATCCAGGCTGCGGCACTGATCCGTGAGGCCTGCGGTCACGGCGGTGAGCATGAGGGCGGACTTGACCTCCGCCGGAGTCCAGGCCGGATGAGCCTGCATCAGCAGCGCCGCCGAACCCGCATCATGGGGCGAGGACATGGAAGTGCCGTCGAAGAAATCGTAGGTCTCAGGCTGGTTGACGCAACCCGAGCAGCCGTCGGCATAGGCCGGATCCGCCACCGCCGCCAGCACGCTCACGCCCGGTCCCGTGAGGTCAGGCTTCACCAGGTCGTCATAGCGCGTGTTGGTGGGGCCGCGGGAACTGAAGCCCGCGATCTCATCGGCATGGGACGGGTCGGTGGTGAGAGTGGAGCCGGAGATGTCCGCCTGTGCCGGCGTGCCGCTGGCGGCGAGCCAGGCCCGTAGCGCATCACCATCCGCGAGACCGAGCAAAGTGGCGGGGATGACGTAGGACTCGGTCGGCAGATCCTGGCTGCTGCCGGAGGTGGTGGCGATGACCATGCCGTGGGCACCGCCCTTCATGACGTTATAGGCCTTGTCCACCAGCGCGATGGTGCCGCGGTCGCAGACCACGATCTCGGTGCTGGTGAAGGTATGGGCCGGGTAGGGATAGAGGCATTGCTTGGCGTTCTCGGTCGCGCCGAGGCTCACCGGATAGGACTCGCCGGAGGTGGGCGCGGTGCCGGTCTTGACCGGCGGGCTGGCGAAATCCCCCGAATAGACCAGGGGCTGCGGGCCGAAGCCGGCGGTGAACCCGGCACCGGTCATGCTCGAACCGGGTCGTGTGCCCGCATCGCCCCCGGAGAAGTTCTCGAGATCGTTGCTGGAGAAACTGCCGCTATGGGTCGCAGCGGCGTTGGTGGCAACCCAGGGGCCGACGTGTTCGACCGTGTATTGCGGGAAATTCGTGGGATCATGGTCGATGGCATTGGAGGGGCCGCCGTTGCCGCCGGATGCGGACACGTAGATGCCGGCTTCCACCGCCGAGAGGAAGGCCTGTTCCACCGAGTCGTTGTACGGGTCGTCGCCGCCGCCGATGGAGAAGTTCAGCACCATGCCCTTGAAGCCCGAGCCCCACGCAGCCTTGAGGGCCGCCTGGTCCTGGATAGCCTGTTCCACTGCCTTCACGCTGCCGTCCTGGCCGCAGAGATTGGTGGGATCGCAGACGTCGTACATGATGACGCTGGCATGGGGTGCGACGCCCGAGATGGGCGTGGCCGCGCCATGCAGGGTCACATCCACGAAATCGCCCACCACCGTGCTGGCAGTGTGGGAACCATGGCCTTCGGAATCTTCGGGCGAATTGGGGTCGTCGCTGCCCTGGGTATAGGTATAGGCGCCGATGAGCTTGTCATTGCAGGCGAAGAAAGCCGGCTTCTTGGGGTGTTGATCGGCATTGGCGGGATCGCAGACGCCGAAGCGGAGGCCGCCCGGATCCTGCGCCACATAGCCGTCCTTCGGCCCGGTGGTGTCGAAGGAGGAGTTGGCATCGTTGATGCCGGTATCGAGGTCGGCCAGCACCATGCCCTCCCCTTCGTCATCGGTGCCGTTGCTGGGGATCTGCCAGACCACCGGCGCGCCGATCCAGGCACGGCTGGCGTTGGTGTCACCGGCGGTGGCCGGCATGCCGACCGCGGTGGTAGGCGCGAAATAGCGCACCGGTTCCACGGAGACCACGCCGGGCAGCGTGGCGATGCGCCGGGCCTCATCGGGGGTGAGCCGCACGGACATGCCGTTCAGCGCATAGCGGTAACGGAAGCGCGGCAAGAGGGCGCGGCCGAGCATCGGGCGGGCCGCATCCAGCAGCGCGGACTGGCGCTCACTCAGGTAAGCGGCATAGCTCGCGGCTCCACTCACATCCAATATCCTGCCGCCGCGGTAGCGCGGGCTGGTGGCGGCATAGCCCGCCACGTCCCCGCTGTAGGTCGCGACGGGAGCATCCTTGAGGCGCACGATGTAATAAGCGGAGCCATCTGCCGTCTGTGCAGGCCGCCCCTCATGCACCCGATGGGAACCCTGCTTCGCCTCATCGACCCGTGCGGCCTGTGCGAAGCCCACGCCCAACGACAGCATGACGACGGCGATGACGCCCGAAGGAAGACTGCGCATGGGAGACCCTCTGATGGAGACGACATAAACGTGCAGACCGGCACGGTCCGCCTGGCTCGATTAGACACGTCGGTTAAAAACTGGTCAAGGAAAGGGCCGGGAATAGCGCCCCGGCAAGGGTGGTTAGTCGCCGAAATCGAGTAAAACTGCGGCGAGCGAAGATAGAGCGAGGCGCGCATACCGGAGCGTAGTTTTCACTACGTGAGGGCGTGCCATATGTATGGCACGCGGGCGCACAGGATGTTCGCCCTGGATCATGAGCGGAGCAGGATTGCGAAGCGAGATGGGCGAGCCGAGCGTAACGAAGCTATACCGAGCGCAGCAGGTTTTACGACACTAATCGCCGACGCGGACAATTTTCAGACTGTTTGTACCGCCGGTGATGCCGCTGAACTCGCCCTTGGTGCAGATCACGAAATCCCCGTTCATGACGATGCGCTGGCGCTTCAGTTCGTCGGCCGCATCCTTCAGCACGTGGTCGGGATCCGTGTGCATGACGTCGAAGGCCACGGGGTAGACACCCCGGCACAGGGTCACGCGGCGGCGCGTGGTCTCATGACGGGTCATGGCGTAGATGGGGATGCCGGAACTGATGCGGGACATCCACAACGCCGTGGAACCGGATTCGGTGAGGGCGATGATGGCCTTCACATCCATGTGGTTGGCGGTGTACATCACCGCCATGGCGATGGCCTCGTCCACACTCTTGAAATGTTTCATCACCCGAGGACCGGAACGCTGGGTGAGGCGGTGCTTCTCGGCACCGATGCAGACGCGGGCCATGGCCTCGACGGTCTTGAGCGGATGCTTGCCGGTGGCGGTCTCGCCGGAGAGCATAACCGCGTCGGTGCCGTCCATGACGGCATTGGCCACGTCCAGCACCTCGGCGCGGGTCGGCACCGGGCTGTGGATCATGGATTCCATCATCTGGGTGGCGGTGATGACGGTGCGGTTCAGGTCGCGGGCCCGATGCACGATGTGTTTCTGGACGCCGGGTAGCTCGGCGTCGCAGATCTCCACCGCCAGGTCGCCACGGGCGATCATCACCGCATCGGACGCCAGGATGATCGCATCCAGGTTCTTGATGGCCTCGGAACGCTCTATCTTGGCGACGATGCCGGCACGGCCGCCGGCGGCGTTCAGCAGGATGCGGGTCTGCTCGATGTCCGCGGCGTCGCGGGGGAAGGAGACCGCCAAGTAGTCCACGCCGAGCTGCGCAGCGAGGCGGATGTCATCATGGTCCTTCTCGGTGAGCGCGCCGGCCGAGAGGCCGCCGCCCTGACGGTTGATGCCCTTGTGGTTGGACACTTCGCCGCCGTTGATCACGATGCAGATGATGCGCGGGCCGATGACCTCGACCACGCTCATGGAGATCTCGCCGTCACCCAGGACCAGCACGTCGCCGGTCTTCACATCCCGGGGCAGGTCCTTGTAGGTGAGGCCCACTTGGTTTTCGTCGCCGTCGTCGTCACCCAGCTCGGCATCGAACACGAAGCGCTGCCCGTCCTTGACCGTGACCTTCTTGTGCTTGAACTTCTCGATGCGGATCTTGGGGCCCTGCAGGTCCCCCAGCACGCCCACGTCCTTGCCGACAGCCGCAGCCGCCTTGCGCACCAGTTCCAGACGGCGCTGGTGCTCTTCGGGTTCACCATGGGAGAAGTTGAGACGCACCACGTCCACGCCGGCGCGGATGATGCTCTCCATCGTCTCGAGGGTGTCGGTGGCGGGGCCTAGGGTCGCGACTATTTTTGTTCTACGCGGCATACATCCATTATGCCCCTTAAGCCGTCGCGAGGCGAATCTACGCCTGCTTACGTTTGGCCGCTGCTCTTTCTTCGAGCATGGCCACAGCGGGCAGCGTCTTCCCTTCCAGGAATTCCAGGAACGCCCCGCCGCCGGTTGATACGTAGGAGATGCGGTCCGCGACGCCGTACTTGTCCAGCGCCGCGAGGGTGTCGCCACCGCCGGCGATGGAGAAGGCCTTGCTGCCGGCGATGGCTTCCGCCAGTGCGCGGGTGCCCTCACCGAACTGGTCGAACTCGAACACACCCACCGGGCCGTTCCAGACGATGGTGCCGGCGCTCTTGAGCAGCTCGGCGTACTGGCCCGCGGTGTCCGGGCCGATGTCGAGGATCATCTCGTCGGCACCCACCGCGTCCACTTTGCGCACGTCCGCCTCGGCGCTGGCGGAAAACTCATGGGCCACCACCACGTCGGTCGGCAGCGGGATGTCGCCGCCGCGGGCCTTGGCGGCCTGGGTCAGGCGCTTCGCCTCCGGCACCAGATCCGCTTCGTAGAGGGACTTGCCGACCTTGTAGCCGGCCGCGGCGATGAAGGTGTTGGCGATGCCACCACCCACGATCAGCTGGTCCACCACCTTGGTGAGGGACTCCAGCACCGTGAGCTTGGTGGAGACCTTGGAGCCGGCGACGATGGCCACCAGCGGCCGCGCCGGGTTGGCGAGTGCGCGCCCGAGCGCTTCCAGCTCACCCGCCAGCAGCGGGCCGGCGCAGGCGATGGGCGCGTACTTGCCCACGCCGTGGGTGGAGGCCTCGGCCCGGTGCGCCGTGCCGAAGGCGTCCATCACGTAGATGTCGCAGAGCGCGGCCATCTTGCGCGCAAGCGCCTCGTCATCCTTCTTCTCACCCTTGAGGAAACGAACGTTCTCGCACAGCACGGCTGTTCCAGGCGCGACGCTGACACCGTCGATCCAGTCCTTCACCAGCGGCACCTTAACGCCCAGCAGCTCCGTGAGCCGTTCGGCCACCGGCGCCAGGGACAGCTCCGGATCGTACTCGCCCTCCTTGGGGCGGCCGAGGTGCGAGACCAGGATCACGCAGGCGCCGGCCTGGATGGCGAGCTGCACGGTGGGCAGCACGGCGCGGATGCGCGCGTCGCTGGTCACCTTGCCCTCCGCCACAGGCACGTTCAGATCCTCGCGGATCAGCACGCGCTTGTTCTTGAGGTCCAGGTCCACCATCTTGAGTATGTTCACGCCGCGTATCCTCGCAGAAGACTATTGCAGTACGGTTAAACGCTTACTTCGCGTTCCAGAGGGCAATAGTGGTGTCGAGCATACGGTTCGAGAAACCCCACTCGTTGTCATACCAGCCGAACACTTTCACCAGACGGCCGATGACCTTGGTCAAGGTGGCGTCGTAGGTGCAGGACGCCGGATCATGGTTGAAGTCCACGGACACCAGCTGTTCCTTGGTGTAGTTGAGCACGCCCTTCAAGGCGCCCTGGGAAGCCGCCTTCATCAGCCCATGGATCTCCTCCACGCTGGTGTCGCGGCCGGCGATGAAGGACAGGTCGACCAGGGAGACGTTGATGGTGGGCACGCGGATGGAATAGCCATCCAGTTTGCCGGCCAGCTCCGGGATCACCAGGCCCATGGCGAGGGCCGCGCCGGTCTTGGTGGGGATCATGGAATGGGTGGCGGAACGGGCACGGCGGATGTCCTTGTGGAACACGTCCGTCAGCACCTGGTCGTTGGTGTAGGAGTGGATCGTGGTCATCTGGCCACCGACGATCCCCATGCTCTCATGCAGCACCTTCGCCATGGGCGCCAGGCAGTTGGTGGTGCAGCTCGCGTTGGAGATCACCGTGTCCGAGGCCTTGAGGGTCTTCTCGTTCACGCCGAACACCACGGTGGCATCCACGTCCTTGTCGCCGGGGGCCGAGATCACCACCTTCTTGGCGCCGCCCTGGATGTGGGCCGAGGCCTTGGCCTTGCTGGTGAAGAGGCCGGTGCACTCCAGCACCATGTCGGCGCCGACGGAGCCCCAGCCGATCTTGGCCGGGTCGCGCTCGGCGAACACGCGGATCTTGTCGCCGTTCACCACCATGTGGTCGCCGTCCACCGAGACTTCGCCCGGGAACTTGCCGTGGGCGGTGTCGTACTTCGTGAGGTGAGCGTTGGTGGCGGCATCGCCCAGGTCGTTGATGGCGACGATCTTGATGTCGCCGGTGCGCTTGCCTTCATACAGGGCGCGCAGCACGTTGCGGCCGATGCGTCCGTAACCGTTGATGCCTACCTTGATGGTCATCGCTCTACTCCTTGCTTAATAACTGGCGGTGCAGGGATGCACCGTACATAAATCAAAAATTTCGCCTCATTCGATTGCGGCGAGTCCGGACATGTGCCGGACTCGCCGTGCCTGAAATTCCAGGACGGAATTTCAGGCTCTATTCAGTACCGCTTCGACCTGCTTCACCACGTTATCCACGGTGAAGCCGAAGAGATTGAACACGTCCTTGGCGGGGGCGGACTCGCCGTAGCGGTCCAGGCCCACGATGCGCCCGGCGGGGCCGACGTAACGGTGCCAGCCGGCGGTGACGCCCGCCTCCACCGCCACCCGCGCCGTGACCTTGGCGGGCAGCACGCTCTCGCGGTAGGCCGCGTCCTGGGCATCGAACAGGCTGGTGCAGGGCATGGACACCAGCCGCAGCTTCACGCCCTGCTCCGCGAGCTTCTTCGCGGCGGCGGCGGCCAGCGCCACCTCCGAGCCGGTGGCGATGAGGATGGCATCGGGCGCGCCCTGGCAGTCCACCAGGGTATAGCCGCCGCGGCGCACCGCCGTGAGCTGCTCCGCAGTCCGGGGGAAATGCGGCAGGTTCTGGCGCGAGAGCGCCATGGACACAGGACCGTCGCGGCGCTCGATGGCGCGAGCCCAGGCCACCGCCGTCTCGGTGTCGTCGCAGGGACGCCAGACTTCCATCTTCGGCATTATGCGCAGGCTCTCCACGTGCTCCACCGACTGGTGGGTGGGACCGTCCTCGCCGAGGCCGATGGAATCGTGCGTGTATATATAGATGCTGCCGATGCCCATGATGGAAGCGACGCGCAGCGCGTTGCGGGCATAGTCGGAGAAGGTCAGGAAGGTGCCGCCGTAAGCGATGAAGCCGCCGTGCAGGGTGAGCCCGTTCATGACCGCGGACATGCCGAACTCGCGCACGCCGTAGAAGATGTAGTTGCCACCGAAGTCCTCGCGGGTGACAGCGCGGGAGCCCCTCCACCAGGTGAGGTTCGAAGCGGTGAGATCCGCGGAACCGCCGATGAGCTCCGGCAGGAACGGCGCGAGACCGTTGAGGGAGACCTCGGAGGCCTTGCGGGTGGCGATCTCAGCGCCCTCCGTCGACTGTTTCTCGATGAAGGCCTGGGACTTCGCCTGCCAATCCGCCGGCAGATCCCCCTTCATGCGGCGCTCGAACTCCGCGGCCAGTTCAGGATAGGAAGCGCGATAGCCCTTCAGCACCGTCTCCCAGTTCTCGCGGAAAGCCTTGCCGCGGGCGCGGGCGTCCCAACCTTTATATATATCCTGCGGCACCTCGAAGGGTGCGTGCTCCCAACCGAGTTGCTTGCGGGCCAGGGCCACCTCGTCGACGCCCAGCGCCGAACCGTGGCTGGATTCCTTGCCCTGCTTGTTGGGTGAACCGTAGCCGATCACGGTCTTGCAGCAGATGAGGCTCGGCTTCTCGGACTTGCGCGCCTCTTCTATCGCGCGCTTCACCGCTTCCGGATCGTGGCCGTCCACACCCGGCACCACGTGCCAGCCGTAGGCCTCGAAGCGCTTCGGCGTATCGTCGGTGAACCAGCCGTGCACCTCGCCGTCGATGGAGATGCCGTTGTCGTCATAGAAGGCGATGAGCTTGCCCAAGCCCAGCGTGCCCGCGAGCGAGCAGGCCTCGTGGGAGATGCCTTCCATCAGGCAGCCGTCGCCCAGGAACACGTAGGTGTGATGGTCCACCAGCTTGAAGCCGGGGCGGTTGAAACGCGCCGCAAGCGACTTCTCGGCGATGGCCATGCCCACCGCATTCGCGAGCCCTTGGCCCAGAGGTCCGGTGGTGGTCTCCACCCCCGGCGTCATGCCGTACTCGGGATGGCCCGGAGTCTTGGAGTGCAGCTGGCGGAAGCGCTTCAACTCATCCAGCGGCAGGTCGTAGCCGGTGAGGTGGAGCAGCGAGTAGAGCAGCATGGAGCCGTGGCCGTTGGAGAGCACGAAGCGGTCCCGGTCCGGCCACTTAGGCTGGACGGGATCGTGCTTCAGGTAATCGTTCCACAGCACTTCGGCGATGTCCGCCATGCCCATGGGCATGCCGGGATGACCCGAGTTGGCTTTCTGCACCGCGTCCATGGCGAGCGCACGGATGGCGTTGGCGAGTTCGCGGCGGGAGGGCATGGCGGCTCCGGGGAAAAGTCGCGTATTTTCGCCGATACGGCCCCCGGGGACAACCGGCCAGATACCCGCCGGCCGGCTATGCCAGCCGGAATAGGCTGCCGCGCCTGCGGGTTAGAATAAGCACCGCCGAAGAGCCGGAAAATCCGCAGGAATGCCACCGATGAGCCAGACCTACACCAAGACCTTCGAAGTGATCTGGGCCGACCTGGACGCCAATGCCCACATGCGCCATAGCGCCTATGCCGACTACGGCGCCCAGGCGCGCATCGGCTTCCTCTCGGAACACGGCTTCGGCCTGCCCCAGTTCATGAAGCTGAAGCTCGGGCCCATCCTGTTCCGGGAAGACCTGCGCTACCTCAGGGAGATCCGCGCCAACGAGAAGATCACCGTCACCTGCGAGGCGGTGGGCATCTCCCCCAACCTCAAGCACTGGCGCATCCGCCATCGCATCTTCCGCCAGGACGGGGAACTCGCCTGCGTGATCGAGTGCCAGGGCGCCTGGTTCGACCTGGTAGCCCGCAAGGTAGTGCCGGCGCCGGCGGAACTGGCGGCCGTGATGAAGCAGATGCCGAAGTCTGAGGACTACGCCGAATTCGAACCGAAGAAAGAAGGCTGAGGCTTAGCCCAGGTCCATGAGCGCGGTCATGCCGCGCTTGAGTCCCTTCCAACTTCCAACCTTGCGTGCCGCCAGGAGCGTTCCTGCAACATAGGGAGCATAGCTGTTGGACTCGTGGCGCAGCTCGATGCGTTCCCCCACATCGCCGAAGATCGCCTGCACCGCCGAGTAGTAACCCGGCACACGCACCGAGTGCAGTTGCGAGCCGTTGAGGGATGCGCCCCGCGCCTCTCTCAGGCCCTTGGTGCTCTCCACGGGCACCGTCCATTTCGGTTGGGTGACTTGCCCCAGTGTATAAGCCAACTCCCGCGCCGTGCCGCTAGGAGCGTCCGGCTTGGTATCCGACGCATAGTCCAATATCTCCCAATGGGGCATGACCCTCGCTGCCTGGGCCGCGAAGTGTTGCAGCAATGCCGCCGTGATGGAGAAGTTGCCGGCGGCGAACACGCCGACGCCATGCTTGGACGCCGCCGCTTCGATATCCGCGTAGTCCGCATCGGAGAGGCCCGAGGTCCCTACCACCGCATGGCAGCCCGCTGAGATGGCGGCGAGCAGATTCGCCTTGACCGCATCCGGGTGGGTGTAATCGATGAACACGTCCGCAGGCGCGGCTTTCAAGGCCTCGCCCACGCTGCCGAACACGCGTGCATCGCCGATGAGCGTTTGCCCGGCACTCTTGCGGGCCACACCCGAGACCAACTTGAGATCGCCGGATGCCAGGATGGCTTTCACCAGTTCCTGGCCCACGTGGCCGGTGGCGCCGGCGAGACAGAGCTTGAGCGTCATGCCCACACTATATAACAGTGTCCGGGCGCCGCTTCCAGAGACGGCGCAGCAACAGGCCGAACAGCAGCACGTCGAACACCACGGACATGTACTCGCTGAGCGAGACGCCGACCCCGTAGGGGAACCAGATGCCGGGTACATGCAGAGCGGAAAGCTCCCCGGAGAAGATCACCGCGCCGATGGCCAGGGTGGCCGGCAACGCATACCAACCTTCTCGTCCACGGCTGCGTACCCCCTGGTATACGGTCAGTGCGAACGCCAGCAGGAAAGCCCATCGCAGGCCCTGGATCAGGTCGTGCAGGCCCATGCTTGCCCAGTGAGGCAAGCTTATGCTGCCCAAGACCCTCGAGTACGCCAGGGCCTGGACGACGATGAGAGCCAAGGTGAGTGCTGCGACGACTCGCGGCAACCAGAGAGGCCGCTCGACCTTGAACCAAGCCCACCAGGCCATGACCCAGACGCCAAGACTCAAGGAGCCAACCAGTACGGTGATGACGTAGACGAATTCCTGGATCGTCTCGATCTGCCACCAGAAGAAGAAAGCCTGGTTGCCACGCTGTATGCCGCTCAGCAATAGTGCCGCCGCCAGCCATCCCGAAGCCCGGGCTCCGCGCTCGAACGGCCACAGACACAGGGCCAGCAGGGCCATCAGCACAAACAGCAGCGCCGGTACTGCGTCCACCGCATAGCCTTCGAAGATCTTCAGCCATTGCAGCCGGTAACGGGCGAAGACTGCCTCCCGTTCACCGACGGCGGGAGCCACGTGGATGCCGCCGCCATCGGCTCCGGTCCAGGTTCCCGACCACACGCGGATCGCCAAGACCATGGGACCGCCGTTCGCCATGGCCGGCGGCAATGCGAAGAACTTGGGATAGTGGGTGCCATGGGCGACGGGGGTGGTGTCGGAGAAATCCCCCACGCCTCCCAACAAGGTGCCGTTTGCGTAGACCTGATACACGCTATCCACCGCCCAAGGACCGAGCAGCGCTATCGTCCCGTCCGCAGGTGCATTCACCGTGAATCGGAAGCGATACCAGGCATAGCCATGATAGTCCGGGTGCCCCTTCGTGCCCCAACCGGCGGTGTAGGGAACGATCCCCACGTCGCCGTCATTCGCATCCGGCGACGCGTGCAGATCCATGTCTTCCCAGCCGGAGTCATCGAACGCGGGGGCGGCCCAACGGGCGTCATCGCCGGTATGGAACTTCCAGGGTCCGTCCAGCGATACCACCGCTTGTCCGAGGACGATGGACGTCGCGGCACTGGCGGCGGTGGAACCCAAGCACGGGACGAACAAACCCAAGAACAACACCCAGCGCCAGTTCTTGCCCATACACGCACCCATACAAGCTGTGAGGACTGACGTTTGGAACAGTGTTGATGCTCCAAAGTTCCCCTTACACTCAAGAAGCGTCAGGAGCGCAGCAGCTTCCGGGATGGCTTAAACAGGGAGCGGAAGGCCCAGCAGGAAGAACACGGCGATGAACTGGGTTACACTGCCGGCGAGGCAGAACACATGCCAGATGGCGTGGTTGTAGGGCAGCTTATCCCAACTGTAGAACGCCACGCCGAGGGTGTAGCAGACCCCACCCACCAGCACCAGCACGAAAGACGGCAGAGGCAGCGCGTGGTACAGAGGCACGATCACGGCCAGACCCGCCCAACCCTTCAATATATAGAGCAGCGTCGAGAAGAACTCGAAGCGATGCGCCACCTTGAGCTTGAACACGGTACCGATGATGGCGAGCGTCCACAGCGCCACAAAGAAGGTCCAACCGAGCACGCCGCCCAGGGCCACCAGGCAGAAAGGCGTATAGGTGCCGGCGATCAGGTAATAGATGGTGATGTGATCGGCGCGGCGCAGCACCCTTTTCATGGGACCGGGCTTCACATAGTGATAGAGGGTCGAGACCAGGTAGAGGGCCGCGAGCGTCGTTCCATAGATGCTGAAGGTCACCACTTCCAGGGCCGTGCCGTGCTCGGCCGCGAGAGTCAGCAGCACCGGCAGCGCAGCCAGCACCAACACCAAGCCGATGAGATGCAAGAGCGTATTCCACAGCTCTTCGCCAGGATGGAACTGGTAGTCGGCTTCGTGGGTCAGCTCGTTGCTGCTCATGGGCCGGATGTTATCAAATCCACATGCGCTTCACTCGCGCAACGCCGCTGGACCGCTGACGAAAGCGTTGCCCCGCTCATAGAACCGCAGGCGGCGGTGGGCGTCCTTGCTGATGCCGATGCGCACGCTCCGGCCGATGCGCCCCGGAGGCTTCAGCGGTGCCCCCAGCCACAAGGGCCCCGCCGCGCAGAGATCCACGGCTTGCAGGCGCAGGTCCACCTTGAGCGCCTGCGCCAGCCGTCCCGGCCCCCGGGCCAGGTCCCGCACCGACACGTCACCGCGCAGTTTCTGCATGAAATCCAGGCCTTCGAGTGGCTCGAGGGCACGCAGCAATACGCCGCCGCCGATGCCCTCCTCTTCGCCGCTCACGTTCAGCATGAAATGGTTGCCGTAGATGAAATACACGTAGGCATGGCCGCGCTGCATGAAGAGGACGCGGTTGCGACGGGTCATGCCATTGAAAGCATGGCTGGCAGCATCACGGGGCAGGTAGGCCTCCGTCTCCACGATGCGGCCCAGCATGCGGCCACCGGGGACGGCGCGCACCACGGTCTTGCCGATGAGGAAACGCGCCAGGGCCGCCGACCCGACCGGCAATTCAGTCCGGAGCAGGCGACGCAGGCGCATCCTAAGGCTTGGAGACTTCGCGGCGGGCCGTGCCCACGGGCAGCGAGGCGGCACGACTCATCTCGGCGGTATCGAAAGCCGCGGGATCCTTAAGATAGTCCTGCATCATCTCGAGGGAGTCCTGTCCCCAGAAGAGCATCTCCCCCACCAGGAAGGTGGGCACGCCGAAGACCCCTTCGGCGATGGCGGCATCGGTGTTGGCCTTGAGCCGGGCCTTCACGCTCTCGTCCGCCAGGGCCGCGGCCGTATCCTTTATATGGAGTCGCGCCGCCAGCTCCCTCAGGTTCTCCGGATCCTGCATGTCGCTCCCCTCCTTCCACGTCATATCGAAGGCAGTCTCCACGTTCTGCCGGGTCGGACCGGCAGCGGTCAGCAGCCGCAGGGCATGCAAGGGATTGAAAGGATGGGCCGGGGGCACCTTGAAGGGGATGCCGAGATGCCCCGCGAGCCAAGTGACGTGCCGATAGGTGAAGATGCGCTTCGCCGGAATCTCCGCCGGGCCCTTGTGCTCCCAGTGCTTCAGCATGCCCGCGAACAGCACCGGCACGTATTCAATCTCCAGAGTCGGCGGCAGTTCGCCGAACCGCTTGAGGTGCAGATAGGAATACGGAGAGATGAGGTCGAAGTACCAGTGGGCGGTCTTAGCGTTCATGCCTTCACCTGATGCCGTGATACACCCACATATTATATGGAGGCAATAAAAAGCCCCGCCTTGCGGCGGGGCTTTTCAGCTTCCGGGCTTATTCAGCCTGGAGGCTATTCAGCTCACCAACGGGGGCCGCGATTGCCGCCACCACCGCCGCCGCCGCCGTTACCACCGCGGAAGCCACCGCCACCACCGCCGCCGCCGCCAGTGCGGGGCTTGTCGGTCGCGACGTTGACCTTCAGCGGACGACCGCCGAGATCCTTGCCGTTCTGCTCCAGGGCCTTCTCAGCCGCCGCCTGGGTGGCGAAGGTGATGAAGCCGAAGCCCTTCGGACGGCCGGTGTCCCGGTCGGTGATCAGCTTGAGGTCGGAGATCTCGCCGTACTGGGCGAAGATGCCGCGCAGCTGCGTCTCATCCACGGAATAAGGGAAGTTACCGACGTACAGTTTGTTCTGTTCCATTTTCAATCTCTCTAGATAAGTAAGTAAGAATCAACACATGTCATTTCTGCAGTCGATGACAACACATGGAAACCATCTCAAGGAGCGTCGCGGACCGAGGGACAGAGCGAGGCGCAGTGGCGAAAGCCGGAGCGTACGGGAGTACGTGAGGATTTTCGTGTCGTCGGACCCGCATTGCGGCGAGACAGGCGACGATTGAGGGGGCTTCTAGGGATATCGCAGGCTGTTGAATAACGGGGCCATTATCCCATTTCCCGGGGCTTTAGGACAGGCGCGCGACATGCAAGGTGTTAAATGGCCTGAATAAGGCACTTTGCGCCTGCGCCGGAGGGGCGCAGGCGCGTAAATCCCGCAAATATCTCAGGGTCCGACGTTTCCGCCGAGCTTGAACTCGATGGTCACATCCAGCGTCTTGCGCAGGTCCGTGTCGCCCTGGGGGAACGGCGGGAAGCGCACGCTGCGGATCAGACGCTTGACCTCGTTGTCCAGCACTTCAGAACCCGAGGACTTCACGATCGTGTAGCCGAGCACCGTGCCCTGGTTGTTCACAACGTACTGCAGTTCCACCTGGCCTTCGGTGCCGGCCATCACCGCCTCGCGCGGATAGTGCTTGTTCTGCTCCAGTATGGCCTCGGCCATATGCTGGTAGTCGGGGTTAGCCTGCGCCTCCGGCTGTTCCTCCTGCTGCGGCATGGAAGGCGGCGGCGGGCTCTTCACCGGCGGCGTGGTCTGCTCCGCGGGACGCGGCGATTCGCTGGCGATGGCCGGCGTCGTGGGCTGCGGGACGTGCGGCGTCGGCGGCGTCTGGGGCTTGGGCTGCGGTTTCGGCTGCGGCGTCAGGCTGATGGCCACCGCATGGATGAACGGATCGCTCACCCGCGGCAGCGCGATGCCGTGGCCGTGGAAGTGCAGGATCGCCCAGATGGCGGCGACCACCACCACGTGCAGGACGACGGAGATCTCGAATCCGAGCGGGAAGCCCCGGAACAGCGCGACCCTAGCCACTCGGTTGCTCGCTCATGAGGGAGATCTTGTAGAAGCCGGCCTTGCCCACGGTGCTCAGGAGTTCCATCACCTGGCCGTAAGGGATGCCCTTGTCGGCACGCACGTAGACGATCTGGTCCGGGTTGTCCTGGGCGAGCTGCTGCAGCTTGGCCGGCAGGTCGGTGACGCTGACCTGGTCGCTGCCCACGTAGTACTGGCCTTGGGCATCGAGACCCACCACCAGCGGTTCCGGCGGCTTGCCAAGGTCCTGGTTGGCGGTCTTGGGCAGCTCGATGGGCAGCTGCGCCATCATCAGGGGTGCCGTGACCATGAAGATGATGAGCAGCACCAGCATTACGTCCACCATGGGCGTGACGTTGATCTCCGCCATCGGCCGGTAGCCTGACGACTCGTCTCCCGACGAGCCGCCCTGGGGGGCGCTCATGGACATGTCAGGCCCTCCCCGTACGGACCTGCTTCACGAGCTGGCCGCCGACGGTGCTGATGAGCGTCTGCATGCGCCCGGTGTAGCGTCCGATCTCGGTGGCGAACTTGTTGTAGGCCATCACCGCCGGGATCGCTGCGGCCAAGCCGAAGGCGGTGCCGATCAGCGCCTGGGCGATGCCGGGCGCCACCACTGCGAGGCTGGTGTCGTGGGACTGGGCGATGGCGGTGAAGCTGTTCATGATGCCCCACACCGTACCGAACAGGCCGATGAACGGCGCGGCGGAGCCGACCGTGGCCAGGAACGGCAACCGCTTCTCCATGCGCCGGATCTCGTAGGCGAGTTCGTTGCGCATGCTGCGCTCCACGCGATCGCGCTCCTCGCCCAGGGACTCCTGCACCGTGGGCGGTGAGTTCCACTCCTTCACGCCCGCCCGCACCACGTCGGCGCAGGGATGCTTGTCGTTCGCGGCGACGGTCTCCGGCGCTGCGCCTTCACGCACCTCGGCCTCGAGCTTGCGCACGGCGCGTCGCGCCCGCGTGATCTCGATGAACTTGTCGACCATGATCGCCCAGCTCCAGATGGAGAGGATCACCAGCAGCGCCAGCGCGATCTGCACCACGGGATCCGCGTGCAGCACCAGCTGGCCCAGGGTGAGGTCGGGGGGATTGAGGATGTTGTTGATGTCTGCATTCTGGGGCGCTGGCATGAGCACTCCTTGTTCTTATGCTTGTATGTGCGCGCAGGTACGGAAACTGTGCGGCCTGTGGGTGGAATAACGTCGCACCCTGAGTATAGGTGCACCGTGACGACAGTTTCGCGGACCCGGTCTCAATACGACATACGGGAAACACCTGATTTTCCAGCCCGCGCGAAGGCCCCGCCGGGGGGTGTAAAATAGACGCTGTCCCCCGCCGTCTCTGGGAACCCATGCGGCGCGCCGTTTGAGTGCGTGCCCGACAATATGTCGTAAAAGGCTGACCAAGCCGGTACACTATTGCCCCCTTGAAGCGACCCCCTTGGGCCGCACCGACAGCATCAGGAAATGGAGCGCATGTCCCACTATCTCTTCACTTCGGAATCCGTCTCGGAAGGCCATCCCGACAAGGTCGCGGACCAGATCTCGGATGCAGTGCTGGACGCCATCCTCGCGCAGGACAAGCGCGCGCGCGTCGCCTGCGAGACGCTGGTCAAGACCGGCGTCGCCGTGGTGGCGGGCGAAGTCACCACCAATGCCTGGGTGGACCTCGAGGAACTGGTGCGCCGCGTCATCTGCGACATCGGCTATACCTCCTCCGACGTGGGCTTCGACGGCAAGACCTGCGGCATCCTGAACGTGATCGGCAAGCAGTCCCCCGACATCAACCAGGGCGTGGACCGCGGCAATCCGGAGAACCAGGGCGCTGGCGACCAGGGCCTGATGTTCGGCTACGCGACCCATGAGACCCGCGAATACATGCCGGCCGCCATCCACTACGCGCACCGCCTGGTGGAGGAGCAGTCCAAGGTCCGCAAGAGCAAGAAGAATCCCCTGCCCTGGCTGCGTCCCGACGCCAAGAGCCAGGTGACGCTGCGCTACGAGGACGGCAAGGCCGTCGCCATCGACGCGGTGGTGCTCTCCACCCAGCACTCCCCCGAAGTGAAGCTCGCCGACCTGAAGGAAGGCGTGATGGAGGAGATCATCAAGCCGGTGCTGCCGGCCAAGCTCCTGCACAAGGGCACCAAGTACCACATCAACCCCACCGGCAAGTTCGTCATCGGCGGACCGGTCGGCGACTGCGGCCTCACCGGCCGCAAGATCATCGTCGACACCTACGGCGGCTGGGCCCGCCACGGCGGCGGCGCCTTCTCCGGCAAGGACCCCTCCAAGGTGGACCGTTCCGCGGCCTATGCGGCGCGTTACGTGGCCAAGAACATCGTGGCCGCCGGCATCGCTGACCGCTGCGAGATCCAGGTGAGCTACGCCATCGGCGTGGCCCAGCCCACTTCAATCTCGGTCACCACCTTCGGCACCGGCAAGATCAGCGACGACAAGATCGAGAAGCTGATCCGCAAGCACTTCGACCTGCGCCCCTACGGCATCATCAAGATGCTGGACCTGGTGCATCCCATCTACCGCCCCACCGCGAGCTACGGCCACTTCGGCCGCACGCCCTACCAGGTGAAGCTCGCCGGCGGCGGCACCGCCACGGCCTTCAGCTGGGAGAAGACCGACAAGGCGGAACTCCTGCGCGATGCCGCGGGGTTGAAGGGCCGGTAAGTCTCACCCAAACCCGGATCCGAGGAGCGCTGCAACCAGGGAGACCTGGCCAGGCTCGGGGATGGGAACGTAAAGTCAACGGCGCTCGTTCACTCTGGAGAACCAAGATGAACGCAGTCGCAGACAAGAAGCAGCAGGATTATTTCGTCAAAGACATCGGGCTCGCCGATTGGGGCCGCAAGGAACTCAACATCGCCGAGACCGAGATGCCGGGTCTCATGGCGGTGCGCGAGGAATACAAGAAGTCGCAGCCACTGAAGGGAGCCCGCATCGCCGGTTCCCTGCATATGACCATCCAGACGGCCATGCTCATCGAGTCGCTGAAGGCGCTCGGTGCCGAGATCCGCTGGGCCTCCTGCAACATCTACTCCACCCAGGACCATGCCGCCGCGGCCATCGCCGCCGCCGGCACGCCGGTGTTCGCCTACAAGGGCGAGACCCTGGATGAGTACTGGGAGTTCACCCACCGCATCATGGAATGGCATGACGGGGGCACCCCCAACATGATCCTGGACGACGGCGGCGACGCCACCATCCTGATCATCCTGGGCGCCAAGGCCGAGAAGGACCGTTCCGTGATCGCCAAACCCTCCAACGAGGAGGAAGTGGCGTTGTTCAAGTCCATCGCCAAGCGCCTGGACAGCAAGCCCGGCTTCTATTCCAACATCCTGAAGAACATCCGCGGCGTGACCGAGGAGACCACCACCGGCGTGCATCGCCTGTATGAGATGCAGAAGGCCGGCGGCCTGCCCTTCCCGGCCATCAACGTCAACGACTCCGTGACCAAGTCCAAGTTCGACAACCTCTACGGTTGCCGCGAGTCGCTGGTGGATGGCATCAAGCGTGCCACCGACGTGATGATCGCCGGCAAGATCGCGCTCATCGCGGGTTACGGCGACGTGGGCAAGGGCTGCGCCCAGTCCATGCGCGGCCTCGGCGCCACAGTGTGGGTCACCGAGATCGACCCGATCTGCGCGCTGCAGGCGGCGATGGAAGGCTACCGCGTGGTGACCATGGACGAGGCCGCCGACAAGGCCGACATCTTCGTCACCGCCACCGGCAGCATCGACGTCATCACCCATGACCACATGAAGCGCATGAAGCACAACGCCATCGTGTGCAACATCGGCCACTTCGACTCCGAGATCGAGATCGCCTCCCTGCGCCAGTACAAGTGGGAGAACATCAAGCCGCAGGTGGACCACGTGATCTTCCCGGACGGCCACCGCATCATCGTGCTGGCGGAAGGGCGGCTCGTGAACCTGGGCTGCGCCACCGGCCATCCCTCGTTCGTGATGTCCAACTCCTTCACCAACCAGGTGCTGGCCCAGATCGAACTCTATGCCAACGGCGCCAAGTACGAGAAGAAGGTGTACGTGCTGCCGAAGCACCTGGATGAGAAGGTGGCGCGGCTGCACCTGGAGCGCATCGGCGTGCACCTCACCAAGCTCACGCCCAAGCAGGCGCAGTACTTGAGCGTCAGCGCCGACGGTCCCTTCAAGCCCGATCACTATCGTTACTGACCCGCAAGCACCGGGAGGGCTCCAAGCCCTCCCGGTCTCTCCCAGATCCCCACGCGGAGCGACCCATGGCAACGAACTATCCGGCCCTCATCTGGCATAACGGCAAGATCAAGCCCTGGGCCGAGGCCACCACCCACGTGATGGCACACGCGTTGCACTACGGCTCCTCCATCTTCGAAGGCATCCGCAGCTACGAGACGCCGAAGGGCCAGATGGTGTTCCGCCTCACGGACCACATGACGCGCTTCTACAACTCCGCCAAGGTCTACGACATCGTGCTGCCGTTCACCCAGCAGCAGCTGGAAGACGCCTGCCGTGAAGTGATCCGCGTGAACGCTCTCCCCAAGTCCTACATCCGCCCCGTCGCCTTCCGCGGCGCCGGCGGCCCCTTGAGCCTCTCCGCCGACGCACCCATCGACGTGGCGGTGGCGGCCTGGGAGATGGGCGCCTATCTCGGCGCCGGTGTGCTGGAGCAGGGCATCGATGCGGGCGTCTCCAGCTGGCAGCGCTTCGCCCCCAACACCATCCCCGCCGGCGCCAAGGCCGGCGGTAACTACCTCTCCGGTCAGCTCGTCGCCCGCGAAGCGCGGCGCCTAGGCTATGGCGAAGGCATCGCGCTCGCCTCCACCGGGCTCCTCTCGGAAGGGGCGGGCGAGAACCTGTTCCTGGCCTTCGAGGGCGCGCTGCACACCACCCCGGCCAGCTCCGCCATCCTGCACGGCATCACCCGCCACAGCATCATGACGCTGGCCCGCGATGCCGGGATAGAGGTGGTGGAACGGGACCTGCCGCGCGAATACCTCTACTTCGCCGACGAGATCTTCATGTGCGGCACGGCCGCCGAGATCACCCCCATCCGTTCCGTGGACGCCAAGCCCGTGGGCACCGGCAAGCCCGGCCCCATGACGCGGCGCATGCAGGAGCTGTTCTTCGGCCTGTTCAAGGGCAGCACCCCGGACAAGCACGGCTGGTTACAGCCCGTCGGCTGAGCTATGCTCGAAGCTGCATGACCACCCTGCACCGCCGCCGCTGTCGATCCTGAAATATCCCGCCGGGGATACCGGTTATCCTTGCTAGGGCCTCATCCGCGTCATTTGGACGCTGAGGCAAGAAATCCGGCGCCCCGGTGATTGAGTGCCTTCGGCCCACGGCGGATGATGCCGTCCGCCGGGATACCCCGCTCAATCCACCGGAAACGCCTTGGACATCGTCGATGCAGCGGCCCGCACGCGACTGTGGACCGCCCTGGGGCATCAGCCAGGAGTCTCCACATGGTTCCACGTCTGGATTCTCGCAGGACGCATGGCCCGTGCCGATGTACGGCGCGGCCGCTTCCTCATGCCCTGGTACGGCTTCACCGAGCCGCCCCCACGCCCGCTACCCTTCTGGAGTGAAACACCATGATCCATGACAGCATCTTAGGCACCGTCGGCCGCACGCCCATCGTGCGCCTCAACCGCCTCGCCCCCAAACACGTGGAGATGTACGCGAAGGTCGAAGCTTTCAACCCCGCTTCCTCGGTCAAGGACCGGCTCGCACTGGCCATCATCCTGGATGCGGAACAGCGCGGCACCCTGAAGCCCGGCCAGACCGTGATCGAGGCCACCTCCGGCAACACCGGCATCGCGCTCGCCATGGTCTGCGCGGCCAAGGGTTATCCCTTCGTGGCGGTGATGGCGGACAGTTTCTCCATCGAACGCCGCAAGCTCATGCGCGCCTTCGGCGCCAGGGTGATCCTCACCCCGGCGGCGGAACGCGGCAGCGGCATGGTGAAGCGGGCGGAGGATCTGGCCAAGAAACACGGTTGGTTCCTGGCCCGCCAGTTCGAGAACCAGGCCAACCCGGCCTATCACCGCGCCACCACCGCGTCCGAGATCCTGCAGGACTTCGCCGGCCGCAAACTGGATTACTTCGTCACCGGCTGGGGCACCGGCGGCACCCTCACCGGCGTCGGCGAGATGCTGAAGCTCGCGCGCCCCGGCATCAAGGTCATCGCCTCGGAACCGGCGGGCGCCGCGCTCTTGAGCGGCAAACCCTTCGTCCCCCACAAGATCCAGGGCTGGACCCCGGACTTCGTGCCGGCGGTGCTGAACAAGGACGTGGTGGATGAGATCCTGCCGGTGGAAGACCTGCTGGCGCGGGACACGGCCCAGCGTCTGGCCAAGGAAGAAGGCCTCTTGGTGGGCATCTCATCCGGCGCCACCGTGGCAGCGGCCCTAAAGGCCGCGGAGACCGCGCCCAAGGGCTCGGTGTTGCTGGCCATGCTTCCCGACACAGCGGAGCGTTATCTCTCGACCATACTCTTTGAGAATGTCATCGAGGGATCAGACGACGAGTGGCTGGCGAAGCAGGGCTAACGCTTGCGAGCCAGCGTCAAGCCATCGCCTATCGGCAGCATGGATAGGTCCACGCGCTCGTCCTGGTGCAATAGCCTGTTGAAGGCGCGTATCGCCACGGTGTCCTCGTCCTGATCCTCGGAATCGATGACGGTGCCACTCCACAGCACGTTGTCCACCAGCACCAGGCCGCCGGGGCGCAGCAGCTTCAATAGCCGCTCGTAATACTGGGCGTAGTTGGCCTTGTCGGCGTCGATGAAGGCCAGGTCATAGGCGCCCGCCTCGCCCGCCTTCAACCGCGCATCCAGGGTCTCGGTAGCAGGTGCCAGCACCAACTCGATCTTCCCGGCGACTCCGGCTTCCTTCCAGTAGCGGCGCGCCACGGACGTGAACTCCTCGCTCACGTCGCAGGCGAGGATGCGCCCGTCGGCCGGCAGGGCCAGTGCCACCGCCAGGCTGCTGTAACCCGTGAATACCCCCACCTCGATGCAGCGCCGCGCGTCCGTGAGCTTGGTGAGGAGTTGCATGAACTGCCCTTGTTCGGGGGATATCTGCATGCCGCCACGAGGATGCGCGGCGGTCTCGTCCCGCAGGCGCTTCAGGAGCGGCGCCTCCCGCAGGGATGTTTCCAGCAGATAACCGTAGAGAGCATCGGTCATGGTGATGGTACGATTGGACATGCGCGTTCCCTCGGTGAGAGCCGCATTCTAACGCCGGAGCCCCCATGCGACGCATCATCGCCTTCGCTCTCCTCTTTCTCGTCTGCTGCAGCGCCGCCCGGGCCGACGGCAAGCATTACCTTTGGCGGGTCAGCAAGGGCGGCGACACGCTATACGTGGCCGGTTCGGTGCACGTGCTGCGCCCCACGGACTATCCGCTCCCGGACGTGATGGAATCCCTGTTCCGCTCCTCCGCCGGCCTGGTGGAGGAGATCGACCTAAGTCACTTCGACCCGGAGAGCGCCCAGCTGCAGATGATGAAGCTCGGCGCTTACCCTGCGGGCCAGTCCCTGAAGACGGCGCTGCCGGCGGACGTCTACCGCCGGGTGACCACGCTGGCGGAGAAGCAGAAGGTGGACATGGAGATGCTGGAACCCATGCGCCCCTGGCTCGCCAGCATCGTGCTCCTGGACAACCAGCTGGTGCAGGACGGTTTCGATTCAGCCAGCGGCGTGGACATACACTTCGCGGACGAGGCGGAAGGCCTGCACAAGCCTGTGATCGGCCTGGAACTCGCCTCGTATCAGCTGGGATTGCTGGCGAAGCTGCCGGAGAAGGCCCAGGAGGACATGCTGGTGCAGAGCCTGGACGATGCGACCAGTTTCAGCCAGGACATGCAGGCCCTGCTGACGGCCTGGCACAGCGGCGACACGGGCGCCCTGGAGAAGGAGCTGCACCAGGAGTTCGGCCCCTACCCCGAGATCTATACGAGCGTGGTGGTGCAGCGCAACCAGAACTGGATGCCGAAGCTGGAATCCCTGGCGACGAGCGGCAAGCAGTATTTCGTGGTGGTGGGGGCGCTGCATCTGGTGGGACCAGATGGCCTGTTGGCGCGCTTCCAGAAAGACGGGTTTAAGGTCGAGCAGCTCTGACCAAAAAGAAATCTATTTGAACGAGCAGATTTTGGTGGCTGGTGAGGCGAAAACCCCGAGCAGGCGGGTTCGCCGCATGCGGCGAACGGCACGCCAGGGATGTCGGGGCTGGTCATAGCGCCAGGGATGGATAGAAGCGTTTAGTCCGACGAGATCTTTAAATCTCGATCATCTCGAAGTCTTCTTTGCCGGCTCCACAATCCGGGCAACGCCAGGCCAGCGGCACGTCTTCCCACTTGGTGCCGGGCGCCACGCCGCTCTCGGGATGGCCCTTGGCTTCCTCGTAGACGAAACCGCAGATGACGCACATATAGGCTTTCATGGCTTTCCATCCGCCTTGCGGCGGTCAACGCATGCCCCAGAGGAGGCGGCCAAAGTGAAGCCGCCGAAAGACGCATTTTCGCATGGCCGCGCCGGAAGCGAAACCGGCCCGGGGTAAAATTCGCCCATGCGTAAAACGGACATACCCCCGGTGGTGCTCATCATCGCCGGCAACGATCCTTCCGGGGGAGCCGGCCTCAACGCGGATATCCAGGCGGTGAGCGCCGCGGGCGCGCACCCGGCGCCGGTGGTGGCCGCCCTCACGGTGCAGGACAGCCGCGACGTGCTGCGCGTGCAGGCGGTGGATGCCGGCCTCGTGGTGGAACAGGCCCGCGTCGTGCTGGCGGATATGCCGGTGGCTGCCGTGAAGCTGGGGCTCCTGGCGGACGCCGCCGTGGGCCGCGCCGTGGCGGCGCTGCTCGGGCAGCATCCGCACATCCCCGTGGTGATGGACCCGGTGCTGGCTGCTTCCGGGGGTGGCCGGCTCGCGGAAGATGCGCTCCTGGATATCTATCTCAAGGCACTCTTCCCCCTCGCCACGCTGATCACCCCCAATGCCGCCGAAAGCCGCCAGCTCGCGCCCGATGCCATGGATGTGTCCGCGCGCGCCGCCGCGCTGCTTGCCACCGGCGCGCGCTACGTGCTCATCAAGGGCGCGGACGAGGACAGCCCCGAAGTCCACAACCATCTCTTCGGCCCCGGCGGCGTGCACGAGGTGCAGAGCTGGCCGCGCCTGCCCGGCAACTATCACGGCTCAGGTTGCACCCTCGCCTCCGCCATCGCCGCTCGCCTCGCCCTGGGGATGGACATGCGTGCGGCGGTGAAAGATGCGCAGCACTACACCTGGGAAGCCCTGCAGCGCGGCTGGCAGCCGGGCCGGGGCCAGCGCATCCCGCGGCGCCTGCCCTGATGGGCGCGCGGCTGCGCGGTCTCTATGCGATCACCGATGGCGCGGTGGCACCCGCCCTGCTTGCGAATGTAGAGGCTGCGATCCGCGGTGGTGCGCGCCTGGTGCAATACCGCGAGAAATCCACCGATGCTGCGCGCCGGGAGAGCGAAGCCCGCGCCCTGCTGGAACTCTGCCACGGCCATGACGTGCCGCTCATCGTCAACGACGACGTGGCATTGGCGGCGGCCATCGGCGCCGATGGGGTGCATCTCGGCAAGGACGACGGTCGCGTGGACGCGGCACGGGTGCAGCTCGGACCCCGGGCCATCATCGGCGTGTCCTGCTACGACTCGCTCGAGCGCGCACTGACCGCGGCGCGGGATGGCGCCGACTACGTGGCCTTCGGCAGCTTCTTCGCCTCGAGTACGAAACCCGGCGCCGTGCGTGCGCCGCTGGAATTGCTCCAGGCTGCCCGATCGAAGCTCGATATCCCCCTCTGCGCCATCGGCGGCATCACGCCGGGCAACGGCGCGACCCTCCTGTCCGCCGGCGCGGACATGCTGGCGGTGATCAAGGGGCTATTCGCGGAAGAAGATGTGGGCGCGGCAGCGCGCCGCTACGCGGACCTGTTCAAGCGCTGATGTACACCGCGATGCCGGTGTAGTTGTCCTGCGAAGGATGCATGGCTTCCCCGACCTGCGCCGCCAGGTTCGAGAGGAGGTTCTCGGGGGTGCTGCTGCGCGCCACCACCGCCTCCAGCTGCCAGCCCTCGAAGTGCTCCCACAGGCCATCGCTCGCCAGCAGCATCACGTCACCCGGACGCGGCGGCGCACCGGCGCTGCGGTTGCTGATGAGCAGGGAGTTGTCTCCTCCCAGGCAACTTATGAGGCGCGAGCGCTCCGGGTGCTTGGGGACATCGGCTTCCGCGATCTCACCGGCGGACACCAGCAGTTGCACCACGCTGTGGTCACGGGTGCGCCACAGGAGCTTGCCGTCACGGAAATGGTAGAGGCGCGAGTCGCCGGTGTGGGCCCAGGCGATGTCATCGTTGCTCACGCCGAGCAGCACCAGCGTGCTGCGCATGGCATGGTGCTCCGGCTCCGCCTTCTGGCGGGCACGGACCTGGGCATGGGCGGCGCTGATGGCCTGCTTCAGCCGTTCCTCGAGGCTGGCCGTGGCGCTCTGCTCCAGGGAAGCGAGCCCCAGCTCCACCGCCAATTCCGCCGCGCGGGCGCCGCCGCGATGGCCCCCGAGCCCGTCCGCCAGCGCCCAGTAGACGGGGCCGGTGCCGCTCACGCCGAGCCGATCTTCGTTGTAGCTGCGCGCGCCGCGGGCGCTGAAAGCGGCGCTGAGGAGCTTGCGCCCGTCGCTCAAGGTCACGGTGGGGAGAGCGGCGGCGCTGCCTTCAGGAAGGTCCTGCGGCGTGGCCGCGTTCACGGCTTGAATTCGACGCGGTAGCGGATGCGCTTGCGCTGGCGCACCCCGTCCAGGGTATAGGGCGAGAACACCCAGCCGTGCATCGCGTGCAGGGCGGCATCGTCGAACACGCCCTTGGGGGAGGAGTCCATCACCTCGATGCTGGAGGTGCTGCCATCGATGTTGACGTTGAACTCGAGGTCTACCCAGCCGGCGACCTTCTCCTTCACGCTGGAGGGATATTTCGGTATCGGGTTGCCCAGGAGCTTAGGCATCACTTCGTTCGCTGCCGCCACCGCCACAGGCTGGGTCGGCGCAGCAGCGGGCACGAGCTTGCTGGCGGGCTTGGACTGGGTCTTGGCGATGCGCTTCGGCGGCGTCTTCGCGGCCGGCTTGCCGGTGCCGGCCTTCGCCGCCATGGGCTTCGGCGCTGCGACGGGCTGGGCATGCTGGTTCTTCAGGGCCGCTGCCAGGGCCGCCTTGGCCTGGGGGATATAGGCATCGTCCGCCGCGGCGGCCTCGAGGGCATGCAAGGCATCGGTGGCGTTGGGCTTGGCGGGCGGCGCGAGCTGCTGCTTCGCCAGGAGATCCTTGAACTGGTCTTCCAGTGCCGTCACGGCGCCCGCCTGCTGCAGCTTGTCCAGCGCCGCCTGGGCCTCTGCCTTGTGGGTGCAGCCTTTGCAGTCCTGCAGGTATTCCTGGTAAGCGGCCGCAGTGCCGGCGGCGGAAGCCGCCTTGAAGCGGGAGTCGTCATCGCCGCTGCGGCGCGCGAACACCAGGATGCTCAAGCCCAGCACCAACAGCACCAGCGCCGTGAGCGCGATGCGCACGCCGCGTGGCTCCTTGAGCTGGCGCGCCACGCGTCCCGTGAGAGTGTTCGGTTCCTGGGAAGCGGACTCCAGGGCCACATGCCACTGCTGCTTCCATACCGCCATCTGCGCCTTGAGGCGCTGCATGGGCGAGGGGCCGCGGCGCTGGAGCACTTCTGTGGCATCCGGGTGACGGGTGCCTTCGATGAGCGGTGCCAGGCTGTCATGGCGTTCCGTCGGGAATGACACCACGGTCGCGCCCTCGGGGCCGCCCGGCGGCAAGTCGCGGCGCGCGGTGCGGCTCTGAGCCGGCAAGGTCGGCACCGACATCACGCCGTGCTGCAACTCCGGCACTTCCTGCAGGCTCTCCGGCACCTCTATCACCTGGGGCGGCACCGGTGACTCGCGCAGGCGCTCACGGAACTCATGGGCCGTCTGGGGCCGGTCGCGCACCCGGAACTGCAAGGCCCAGTCCACGGCCGCCAGCAGCTCGCGGGAATACTGCTCGGCGCCGCGGATGTGGGCGGTGGCGTAGGGATCGTCCGCGCCGTCGCTGATGGCGGCGCTGCGGCGCGCGGCGTCCGCCGGTGCGTGGCCGAACATGCAGTAGTAGAGGCTCGCGCCCACCGCATAGAGGTCGCTCCAGGCACCCTGGCGCCCGTCGCTGGAATACTGCTCGATAGGCGCGTAGCCCGGCGTCACCAGCGAGGTGAGGCTGCGGCTCTGGGCGCCGATGGCCTGGCGTACCGCCCCGAAGTCGATGAGCATGGGCCCGCCGTAGGCACGCACGTAGATGTTGCTGGGCTTGATGTCACGGTGCACGAGCTGCAGGCGGTGCAAGGCCTCGAGGCCGTCCAGCACCGGCAGGAACAGGCCGAGCAGCTTGCCCTCTTCCAAGGTCGGGCCAGTGCGCTTCAGATACTGGCTGAGCGTCTGGCCCGGCTCGAAGTCCATGACCATGTAGGCGGTGCCGTTGGCTTCCAGCAGGCGTGACACGCGCACGATGTTGGGATGCTTGAAGCGCGCCAGGGCACGCGCCTCTTCCTTGAACCGCTCCAGGCCCCAGCTGTAGGAATCGGAATCGAACTCCGACTTCGGCACCACGCTGTTGTCCGCGTTGCGCACGGCGAACTCCTGCGGCAGGAATTCCTTGATGGCGACCAGCGAGTTGAGGTTGGTGTCCTGCGCGAGATACGTCAGGCCGAAGCCGCCGTGACCGAGCAGCCGACCGATGATGTATTCCTGAAGTCGATGGCCAATCGCGAGGGCGCTGGCATGTGTCGGCACGATACGTCCCCTGCGAGGAATGCGCCTCCGACTGCAATTCTGCCCGTCCTGGGCAGGGTTTGCGAGTCGCGAAGGCCCGAATGGGTATTATGTCATTATAAGCGCAGCCGCCCTCTCCTGGCGCGCCGCCGACACCCGCTCCTGTAACATACGCAGCCGCTGTGTTATTCCCCGAGGTCAGCGCCTTGTCCGACAGCCTGTTCCAAGACGCCCAGCGCGTCATCCCCGGAGGCGTCAACTCGCCGGTACGCGCCTTCAAGGGCGTGGGCGGGGATCCCATCTTCGTGAGCCGCGCCGAGGGTGCCTACCTCTACGGCAGCGACGGACGCCGCTACATCGACTACGTGGGCTCCTGGGGCCCGATGCTCGCGGGGCACGCGCACCCGGAGGTCATCGAGGCCGTGCGCCGCGCCGCGGCGCACGGCCTCTCCTTCGGCGCGCCGACGCAAGCCGAGACTCACCTCGCCGAGCGCATCTGCCGGCTCATGCCCTCCATCGAGCTGGTGCGCATGGTCAGCTCCGGCACCGAGGCCACCATGAGCGCCATCCGCCTGGCGCGCGGCCACACCGGGCGTGACAAGATCGTGAAGTTCGAGGGCTGCTACCACGGCCATAGTGATTCCCTGTTGGTGAAAGCAGGTTCCGGTGCCCTGACCCTAGGGGTACCCTCATCCCCCGGTGTGCCGGCTGCCCTCGCCGCCCTCACCCTGACGCTCCCCTACAACGACGTCGCCGCGCTGGAGACGCTCTTCACCGCCCAGGGCTCGGGCATCGCCTGCGTGATCGTGGAGCCCATCGCCGGCAACATGAACTGCATACCGCCTGCTCCGGGCTTCCTGGAAGCGTTGCGCGAGCAATGCACCAAGCACGGCGCCTTGCTGATCTTCGACGAGGTCATGACCGGCTTCCGCGTGGCCGCGGGTGGCGCCCAGGCGCTCTATGGCATCACCCCCGACCTCACCACCCTCGGCAAGGTCATCGGGGGCGGCATGCCGGTGGGCGCCTTCGGCGGCAAGCGTGAGGTGATGCAGAAGCTCGCTCCGCTCGGGCCGGTCTACCAGGCCGGCACCCTCTCCGGGAACCCGGTGGCCATGGCCGCCGGCCTCGCCATGCTCGACATCCTGGAACGCCCTGGATTCCATGCGGATCTGGCCCGCAAGACCGAGCGACTGATGCATGGCCTCGCCGCAGCCGCCCGCGACGCCGGCGTGCCTTTCGTGCACAACCAGGTCTGCGGCATGTTCGGCCTGTTCTTCACCCGAGCGCCCAAGGTCGGCAACTATGCCGAGGTCATGGCCTCGGATGTGGAGGCCTTCCGCCGCTTCTTCCACGGCATGCTGGCGGAGGGGGTATACCTCGCCCCCTCGGCCTTCGAGGCGGGCTTCATGTCCGCGGCCCACAGCGATGCGGACATCGATGCCAGCGTCGCGGCCGCCGGTCGGGTGATGGGTGGCATGGCAGGTAGATGACATAACCCGGGATTTCCGGCACTATCTAGTCGGGGCACTGCCCCCGAGAGAAGCCACGAGGAACAATGAGATGGCTCTGGCAAAGATCTTCCGATTCCTCCGGGACGAAGAGCATCAGCAGCTGCTCAAAGACTCCGAACGCAAGGCTTTCAAGCCTGGCGAGGTGTTGATACAGGAAGGTTCCAAGCAGAACTCCCTGTACATCATCGTCAAGGGCGAGGCCAAGGTCCAGCGTGACCACGACGGCTTCGCCATCGAACTCTCGCGCCACACCGCCGGCGAGATCTTCGGCGACATGTCCTTCATCGAAGGCCAGCCCGCCAGCGCCAGCGTGATCGCCGGCGACGAGGAAGTGCTGGTGTTCATCATCACCCACGCCCACATCAGCACGCTCATGGGACAGAATCCGGCCTTCGCCGCGCGGTTCTACCAGTCGCTGGCGGAGATCCTCTCGCGGCGACTCCGTGAGACCACGAACTTGGTGCAGAAGGATGCAGCTGCGGTCTGGGGCAACCCCGAATAATCCCAGCCGGAGAGAATGAGATGTATCCCAAAAGCGCGGCCAAGCCGCGCTTTTTCATTGGACGGTAAGCGACTGCACCAGGGTGTTGATGATCTCGAGGCGCTTCAGCGGATCGTCCACTTCCAAGAGGTATTGGCGCTGGGCCAGGTTTATGGGCAGCACTTCCGCCAGCCGGTTCCCCACCCAGGCGGCGTCGCTGTAATCGAGCTGCGATTCATCTGCCTCCATCTGCTGGAGGATCTGGCGCAGGATGTCCGGCAGCATGCGTCGGGGCTCCGGCACCGCCAGCAGCGGGTCCGCCGGCAGGAGTTCGGTCTCGCCCAGGTTCAGGCCGTCAGCCTGGGCATGCACCTTCCCGATACGGATGCGGCGCGTGCCCCGCGCCAGGATGTGCAGCAGGCCGTCCTCGCCGCGGCTCCAGTCGCCGATCTCCGCCAGCGTGCCCACCGCATGCACCTTGGCCTTGCCGGTCTCGACGCCTTCCTTTATCAGGCACACGCCGAAACCTTCGCCGGCCTTCATGCAGCGGCTAACCATGTCGATATAGCGGGCTTCGAAGATGCGCAGCGGCAGCACACCGCCGGGGAACAGCACGGTGTTGAGGGGGAAGATGGGTATCTCGGTCACGTCAGCAACGTGGCGCGGCGTTTCTTTCCAACCGGTCTATCAGCTTCTCGTGAAAACCGCCGAAGCCGCCGTTGCTCATTATCAAGACGTGGTCGCCCCGCTGCAGCTCTGACATCACCGCATCGGCGAGCGCATCCAGGTCGCGGATCACGCTGGCGCGGGTACCGAGGGGGCTGAAGGCGCCGGCCACGTCCCACTTCACATTGGGGGCCTGGTAGACGAACACCCGGTCCGCCTGCTCCAGGGAACCCGCGAGGGTATCCCGGTGCACGCCCATCTTCATGGTGGCGGAGCGCGGTTCCATCACCGCCAGGATGCGCTCCTTGCCCACCCGTGCGCGCAGGCCCACGAGCGTGGTGGCGACCGCCGTAGGATGGTGGGCGAAGTCATCATAGACGGTGACGCCATCCACTCTGGCGAGTACTTCCAGGCGCCGCTTCACGCCCTGGAACTTGCCGAGGGCGGCGGCGGCCTGTGCCGGCGTCACGCCCGCATGTTTCGCCGCGGCGATGGCGGCGAGCGCATTGTTCACGTTGTGGGTGCCGAGCAGGCTCCAGTCCACTCGCGCGACCTTCTTGCCCAGATGCAACACGTCGAACGCACTGCCGTCGGCCTTCGCCTCCGCTGCCTGCCAGTCGGCGCCCGCTGCGCCGAAGGTCTGGCGCGGCGTCCAGCAGCCGCGCTCGATCACGCGCTGCAAGGCCGCATCGGCGCCGTTCACCGCGATGAGACCGTTGCCCGGCACCGAGCGCAGAAGGTAATGGAACTGGGTCTCGATGGCGGCGAGGTCGGGGAAGATGTCCGCATGGTCGTATTCGAGATTGTTCAGCACCAGGGTGCGGGGCCGGTAATGCAGGAACTTGGAACCCTTGTCGAAGAACGCCGTGTCATATTCGTCGGCCTCCACCACGAAATGGCGGCCCTTGCCGAGACGCGCGGACACACCGAGGTCCGGCGCCACACCGCCGATGAGGAAGCCGGGATCGAGGCCCGCCTGCTCCAGTATCCAGGCCACCATGGAGGTGGTGGTGGTCTTGCCGTGGGTGCCGGCGATGGCGATGACGTGGCGCCGGTGCAGGAGTTCGTTGTAGAGCCACTGGGGGCCCGACTGGTAGGCGATGCCCTCGGCGAGCACATGCTCCAGGGCCGGATTGCCGCGGGAGAGTGCGTTGCCCACCACCACCACGTCCGGTGCGGGCTTGAGATGTTCAGGTCTGTAGCCCTGGAAGAGCCTGATGCCGAGCGCCTCCAGCTGGGTGCTCATGGGCGGATACACGTCGGCGTCGGAACCTTCCACCTCGTGGCCGAGCGCCTTGGCGAGGGCCGCGATGCCCCCCATGAACGTGCCGCAGATGCCGAGGATGTGTATGCGCATGCAGGTCCTTGAAGGTCACTCGCATGATAACCTGTGACACTCCGATTTGCCGATGCCCGTGATGTCCGACGCCTACCTCTACATCGACTCCCCCGCCGCCCTGGAAGACCTGTGCCGCCGCCTCAAGGGGCAGCCCTGGATCGCGGTGGACACGGAGTTCATGCGCGAGCGTACGTATTACCCCGAACTCTGCCTGGTGCAGGTGGCCACCGACGAAGTGGTGGCCTGCATCGACCCGCTGGCGCTGACCTCGCTGCAACCCTTGCTCGAGGTGATGCTGGATGAGGGCAGCGTGAAAGTGCTGCATGCGGCACGCCAGGATCTTGAGATCTTCTATCACCTCGCCGGCCGGGTGCCGGCGCCGGTGTTCGACACCCAGGTGGCGGCCCGCTTCCTCGGCCTGCCGGACCAGGCGGGCTACGGTGCGGTGGTTCAGTCCCTGCTCGGCGTCACCCTGGACAAGAGCCATGCGCGCACCGATTGGGCGCGCCGGCCGCTGCCGCCAGCGGCTCTGGAATACGCCGCCGACGACGTGCGCCACCTGCGCAACCTCTACAAGAAGATGCAGGCGGAGCTGGCCGAGCGCGGCCGCGCCGGCTGGGCCGAGCCTGAGATGAAGAACCTGAGCGAAGAGAAACTCTACCGGCCGGACCCGGAGGGCGCCTGGCACCGGGTGCGCGGGATCCAGCGCATGAAGCCCAAGGCCGTAGCGCTGGTGAAGTCCCTGGCGGCCTGGCGTGAACACACTGCCATGGCCGAGAACCGACCGCGCCAGTGGATACTCAAGGACGAAGCGCTCATGGACCTGGCCAAGCAGGTCCCCGCGGACCTGGAGGCCCTCGCGGCGATCCGTGGCGTGGGCGACAGCCTCGCCAAGCGCCACGGCGCCGACATCATGCAGATACTGAAGTCCGGCGGCGAGGCACCGGAGGAACGCCCGCGCGCGAGTGGGCCGCTCACCACGCGCCAGGATGCGCTGGTGGACGCCTTGAACGCCATCGTGCGCCTCAAGGCCGCCGAAGGGGAGGTGAGCGCGGCAAGCCTCGCCAACAGATCGGAGTTGGAGAGATTGGTGCGCGGTGAACGTGACCTGGAGATACTGAAGGATTGGCGCCTGAAGCTCGCGGGCCAGGCGCTCCTGGACTTCCTGGCGGGCAAGCATGCGCTCGCCGCCGTGGATGGGGGGCTCGACATCGCCCCCCGTTAGGAACGCTTACTTCTTCTTGCCCTTCTTCTTGTCTTTCTTGTGCTTCTTGGCCTGCTTCTTCTCTTTCTTCTTGTCTTTCTTCTTGTCCTTCTTCTTCTCGGTCTTCTTGGGCGCGGCCTTCTTGGCCGGCTTGGCGGCAGTCGCCTTGGCCGCCGGCTTCTTGGTCGCCGCAGTGGCGGTCGTCTTGACCGCAGCCTTCGCGGGCACGGTCTTGCCGGCGGGCTTCGCTGCCGGGGCTTTCGCCGCGGCCAGCGCGGCCTTGCTCGCCTTCGGCGGCGGCACCGGCTTCACCGGCACCACGACCTTGCGCTGGCCCTTGGCGATCGGATCCAGCACGGCGATCATGCGCTTCAAGATGTCTTTCACGTCACCCACCGCGTCCACGGTCTCGATGCGACCCTGGTCCCTGTAGTAGCCGATAAGCGGCTTGGTCTGGCCTTCGTACACGCGCAGACGGTTGCCGATGGTCTCTTCGTTGTCATCCGCGCGGTGGTGCAGCGGCCCGCCGCAGCGGTCGCACTGGTCCTCGAGGCGCGGGGGGTTGGTGTAGACGTTATAGGCGGCGCCGCAGTTCTCGCAGGTGCGGCGGCCGGTGAGGCGCTGCATCAGGATGTCGAAGTCCACCTCCATGAGGATGGCGGCATCGAGGGGCTGGGCGATGGCGCGCAGCATGGCGTCCAGGGCGTGGGCCTGGGGGATGTTGCGCGGGAAGCCGTCCAGGATGAAGCCCTTCTTGGCGTCCGGGTTCTTCAGGCGCTCGCGGATGATGGCCAGCACCAGGTCGTCGGAGACCAATTGACCCGCGTCCATGGCAGCCTTGGCCTGCAGCCCCAAGGGGGTTCCAGCGGCCAGGTTGGCCCGCAGCAGGTCTCCGGTGGAGACATGCGGGATACGATATTTCTCGGTCAGCAGCTTGGCTTGGGTCCCCTTGCCGGACCCGGGCGCTCCGAGCAGCACGATTCTCATGGCTTGTCCCGTCTGGAATTCGCGTTTTGGGGCAGCCTCAAGGCCTCTAGGGGCCGCGAGGCAGGCGTAAAGTACCGGTTGTCCCCCGGGCCGTCAACGCAAGCCCTGTCTTATATAGGCGGTTTTGGGCCCGGGTCCCGTGCATGGAGGGAGAATCGCCACTTTCAAAACAAAAAGGGCCTCGATAGGCCCTTTTCGTCGCAGATAGGCGCTTGGCCTAATTGCAGGTCTTGGGGTCCGGCAAGGGCTGGCTGCCCAGTGCCGGGGGCCGCCCCGTCACCGGGGTCGGGACTCCCGCGCTCCCGGAGATGAACACATATTGGCCAGCCGTGGGGGTGGTGGTGCCGCCCGCGTTGGTCAGGGCGATGGCACCCGACTGCACGCCCGCATACAGGCCGTCCTTGGGAGCCGGGCTGATGTCACCGCAGTCCCCGGAGCACAGGCGCACCTCGTAGTCGGTGCCACGGATACCGATGGTGGCCACCGGTGTCTGCACCGCGTAATCCTCGCGGCGGGTGTGGCCGATGAGACCGCTGACCGCGCGGAAACCGCCCTTCAGCAGGCGGAAGAAGGCGCTCTCCTGTCGCACCGGCTGGGCCGCCTGGGGCTGGCCCGCGGCCGGCTGGGGCGCCGCCGCAGCGGCGTACTGGTAGCGCTCGATCTGGAAGCGGGACTCGGGCCGGAGCAGCACGCGGCCGCCGTCGGTGAACTCGATGTTCACGTAGCTCGAACCGGCGGTGATGATCACCTCGCCCTCGTACACCGGCGCGCCCTTCACGATGTCGCGGATCTCCCCGGACGGCGTGGCGGCACTGACGTGGCCGGTGACCAGCGTGGCGTTGCCTACGCCCGCGGCTGCGGCAGCCGGGGCGGCGGCGGGAGCCGCCGGAGCCGCGGACCAGGCCGGCAGCGCCAGCACGGTGGCGCCGGCGAGGGCGATGCTCAAGAGGTTCCTGGCGATGCGTCTGTTCATGTTCCTTTGCTCCTCAATGGCAGGTGCCGCTGGGGGGTTGGTTGTCGTGCTCGATGAGCGTGCCCGTGCCCGTGCCGGTCACCTCGCCTCCCACTGCCTCACCGTGCTTCTTGTTGCCGGTGTTGTTACCCGAGTTCGGGTCGATCTCGCTCGAAGTCGGCGGCGGCACCGGCGGCCCGAGGATCGACAGCAGCGAGGTCACGAGACCCGTGCTGGTGACCTTGTCGAGGCCGGTGACGGTACCGGTGGTGGCGATCACCAGGTTGTCGTCGCCGATGTCGAAGGCCCCGTTCGTGCCCAGGTTCGCGGCACCGGTCTCGGCGCTGCTGCCGAGCACCAGCGTGATCTCCGGGAACAAGGACAGGAAGTCGTCATTGGCGATGTTGAAACCGGAACCATTGCTGCCGGTCTTCTCCATGCCCATGCTGGCGGTCGGGTCGATGGGCGCCACCTGCACCACGGTGCCGGTGGGCACCGTGACCTTGCCCAGGATCGCGACCGAGGCCGCCTGCAGGTATAGATAGGTGCCGGTCATGCTCAGGTCGCCCAACTTCAAGTCGCCGCCGGCGATGAAAGTCGCGTTGGGCGCGAGCGAGAGAGGCGCGATGCCCGCCGTCTGCAGGCCCACGATGACCGTCTGGTCGCCGGTCACGCCCGGCACGGTGCCGGCGCCGACCGTGATGTCGGTGCTGGAGAGGTCGATGTCCTTGCCGGCCAGCACCGAGAGTGCGTTGGCCTTGAGCGTGCCGGGCCCGCCGCCGTTGTGGATGGTGCCGCCCGCGCTCGCCTCGAACACGCCGGTCGTGATGTTGACGCCGCTCAGGATGATGTCTTTCGCAAGGAGTTGTTTGCCGGTGCCGTTGAAGCCGGCCACCAGCTGGGTGGCGCCGGTCACCTTCACGGTGGCGCCGGAGAGGTCGAGACTCCCGCCGGCGATGGCGCTCAAGCCGCCCGCATTCAGCGTGGTGCCGGTGAGGCTCAGGTTGCCGTCCGCCAGCACCTGTATGTTGCCGGTCGCCGCGAGGGTGGCCGAAGTCAGGTCCAGGTTACTGCCCGCCACCAGCGAGATGCCCGCCGCCTTGAGGGTCAGGGGGCCGATACCGCTGGAGGGGATGCCGTTGCTGCTGCTGCTGTTCTTCCCGAGACCACTGCCGATCTCGTTGAAGCGGGGCGCGATGGTGCTGGGATCGGTGCCGATGCCGCCGGCGGCGGTTATGGTGACCGTGCCGCCCACGGTGAGCTGTCCGGGCAGGAAAGCGTTGCCGTGGGGCGCGTTCAGCGTCACGTCGCCGGTGATGGTGGCCGGACCCGTGATGCCGGAGCTATTCCCCTCTATCACCAGCACCGCCACGCTGCCGGCGGTGAAATTGTCGGTCGTGTTGGAGACGCGGGTATCGAGGATGCTGTACTTCGCCGTATTGGAGGCCGAGGCGCTCACGCCGCCGAGCGTCACGTTGTTGCCGGCGACGAAGATACCCACGAGGCCGGGGCCCTTCACCTTGATGGTGCCGCCCACGTTGACGGAACCGGTGCTGGTGGCGCCGCCGATGTTGACGCCAGTCACGTCACCGGGGCCGATGAAATGCACCGTACCGGCTGAGCTGCGGGTGATCACTGATTTCACATTCACCGCGCCGCCGCTGCCGATGGCGGTGATGCCGCCGCTCACCTTCACCGTATGGGCGTCCATGTCCACGCCCGCGGCGGGACCGGTGGCGCTCAGGTTGCCCGCGACGGTGATGACCGAAGTGGAACTCAGGCCACCGTCGAGGCCGATATGGGCCTCTCCGCCGTTGATGTTGAAGGTGGTGTGGATGAGGGGACCGACTTCGTTGCCGCTGCCGGACACGCCGGTGCCCACCATGGTGCCCTTGGTGGCGATCGCAGTGAGGCTCTTGGCTTGGATGTTGGATGCCGCCAGTTCGAGTTCAGCCTCGCCCACGCCAGTCACGCTGACGGTGCCCACTTTGATGCTCTGGGCCACCGGACCGGGTCCGGGGCTGAGCACGCCCATGGGAGACAGACCGGTCACGTGATGGGAACTGCCGGAACCGATGAACACATCGGCTCGGCCGGCGGTGAAGCTACCGGAACCGAGCTGGAAGCCCATGAGGCCGCGGAAGAAACCACTGGACCCGCCGAGGATGGAACCAGAACGGCTGCCATGGGCGGCCGTGGCGCTCACAGCGATGTTCCCCGCCACGATGTTCTGGCCCTGGAGGTTCAGCTCAGCCGAACCCTTGCCCGAGACCGTGATGTTGCCGGTGGTGATGTCGGTGCCGTTGATGCTGACGCTCGCCGCGCCGATGTTATTGACCATCTCGGTCGTGACCGTCGGGTTGCCGCTACCGCTGTAATGGAAGTCCGTGACGTGGCCGCTGCCGGTGACGGTGAGCGCACCGGTCTTCACAGTGGCAGCGTCGACCTCCACCAGCGCATCCGGGCCCTTCACGGTGGTGGCGCCGAGGTGCACGCTGCCGTTGCTGCCGTTGGCATTGATCCGCACTTCAGCGAGGCCGCCGGTGATCTGGCCGTGTATGCCGGGCTGGCGTCCGGATTCGCAGCCGCTGCCGGCGCCGCAGAGGCTCTGGTTGAAGTTGATCACGCCGGCATGGCCGACGACGTTGATGGTGCCCGTCACGTTGACCTTGCTGGCCGCTTCCGCGCTGCCGCTGGCGCCGATGACGAGATAAGCCGCCACCGGCATGCCGATACCGATGCCCGGCATGCCGCTGCTGAGCCCATGGCCGCCCTTGCCGTTGACGGTGATGTTGCCGCCCACGTTGATCAGGTCGCTGCCCTGGTTGCTGCGGGCGGTGATCTCGATGCCCGCCGGATGCGCCGCCGAGGAGGCGGTCAGGTTGAAGAGATTGATGTGGCCGCCGTAGGAGGCGTTCAGGTCGACGTTGATCTGCCCGGCCTTCAGGGTCTTGCCGCTGGTCTGCACGATGTTGGCGCCGCCCGCGGCGGTGGTATTGGCGTCCAGGCTGATGGAGCCGCCGAGCGCGGTGATGTTGCCGAACTGCAGGCTCTTGCCCCGCATGAACACCTGGCCCTGGCGCGCAGGATCCTTCACCAGCACGATGTCGCCGGTGGCGGTGACCGTGCCGTTGCTGGCTTCCAGGTCCACGTTCGCGGTACCGCACTCGCCGCTGCAACCGTGGGTGTTGGCGGTGATGGCGCCGACCGTGATGGCGGCCGCGCCGCCGGAGGCGTTGATGGTCACGCCGCGGGCCGCGGTGATGGTGCCGTTGATGGTCACCACGCCGTTGCCTGCGCCGTCGGCTGCACTGATGCTGACGTCGGTGGCGTTGTTGGCGTCGGTGGCGATGATGTTGCCGGTGATGTTGACCTTGCCGCCGGCGCTGCCGATGCCGTTCGCATCCACCCTCACGTTCGAGCCGGTGATGTTGCCGGTGACGGTGATGTTGCCACCGAAGTGCGGGTTGCCGCTGGTGAAGAGTTCCACGATGCCGTGAGATGCTTGCAGGTTCCCGTTGACAGTGATGACACTGCTGCCGGAACCGTTCTGGGTCTCGATATCGATGCCGCCGTGGTCGGCGATGACTTTCTTGGTGCTGATCTGTGGGCCGTTCGGTGCGGCCTCGGCCGAACTGCTGCCGTTGCCGAATGCGAACAATTTCACGCCGTCGTTGGTGCCCGTGCCAGTGGCGTGCAGGGTACCGAGGGCATGGATGATGCCAGCGTTCACGTTGATGCTCTTGGCGGTGACCTTGTGCAGGGTCACGGTGCCGACGTTGGCGCCACCCTCGTTGCTGAAACTGGCCTTGAAGGCGCCGGTGGCGGTGACTGCGCCGGTGATGGTGATACCCGCCTGGCCGGCGCCGGTCCTACCGCTGATGCTGATGCCACCGCCGGAAGCGGAGAGCGCGCCGGCCACGCCGATCTGTCCGGCGTGCAGGGTGATGGACTTGGCAGAGGCGGCGACCATGCTGATCTGTCCGCCGCTATTGCCGCCGGCGTCGATGACCAAATCACCGTGGATGCTGATGGGGAGTCCACTCAGGTTGATGCTGCCGGCGAAGCGGTTGATGCTCGGGCTGCCGTGACCGACGCAGATGCCTCCGATGCCACAGCTGCCGCCGCCGACTGTGCCGATGGCGAGGGTGAGGTTGCCGGTGCCGGTGGCCGTGATGTCGGTGCCGCTCACGTGCTGGATGGCGTTGGAGGCCAAGATCGCCACGTTGCTGCCGGCATTGAGCTTGCTCTCGATGAAGCCGGTGCCGATTGTGCCGATGCCGGCTGACACTGAGTTGTGGTTCGTACCGGAGACGATGTTGATGGTAGCCGGGTCTATGAGCAGGTTGCCCTGCCGACCCGCTGTAACGTTACCTCTGACGGCCAGCTGATGGCCCGAGAGCTCGATGAAGCCGCCGTGGGCCTGGTTGCCGACGGTGCTGATCACGGAAGTGGGGTCGAGCCGGGTAATCTTGTCGCCACGGATGATCACGCTACCACCGGCCACGCCGGCGGCGTTGGCCGCCGCGCTCGCATCCAGCGTGCCGCTGTTCTCGATGTCGCCGCCCTTGGCCAGCAGCACGATGGTGCCCTTTTCGTTGCGTGCCGACTGCGCCATGACCAGGCCGGAGTTGTTCACCGCGGTGGCGGTGAGCGCGTTGGCCACGTCGGCGGTCATGATGACGCCGCCGCCGTTGGCGGTGATGCTGCCCGTGTTCTCCACGCCCGCCAGGTGCGCCAGGGTGGCGCTGTCCACCACGTAGCTCACGAGCTGGCTGCGATCGAGGGTGAGGGTCGCGCTGTTGCCGGCGGCGAGCACCACGCGCCCGGCCTGGGCGTTGATGCTGCCGTCGTTCTCCACGTAGTCACCTGCCAGCACCACGTAGCCGCCGCGGGCGGTCACGATGTTGCCCTGGTTGACGACGGTCGCGGCTGAGGAGCCCTGCGCGCGGCTGAACACGTTCTTGCCGCGCATGAAGGCGGCGCTGTCCATGTCGAGGGTGCTGGCGACGAGACCCTGCACGTCGATGCTGGAGCCGGGCGCGAAGTACACGCCGTTCGGGTTCACCAGGAACACCTGGCCGTTGGCCTTGATGTCGCCGAAGATGCTGGACGGGCTGCCGCCGATGACCTTGTTCAGCACAACCGAGGAGCTGTTCGGCTGCACGAACTGCACGTACTCGTTGCTGCCCACGCTGAACTGCTGCCAGTCGATGACCGCGCGCTGCGAGTTCTGGTTGATGACCAGGCCGTTGCCGGAGGGCGCGTTGATGGTGGCGGAACCGCCGACCACCTGGCCGCCGCTCGGGTTGGCGAGCGCCATCAAGGGCGCCGTGGCGCCGAGGGCTCCGGCCGCGGTTCGCGTCAGCGCCGAGCGCAGCAGCGAGTTCAGGGGATGGGCGTTCAGTTTGCGGGTTGCCATGTCTCTATCCTCGATTCCGTGTCCCTAGCGGGAGTCCAGATCGTGTGTTGATTCAGAAAGTCTTGCCGAGCGTGAACCACAGGTGCGGCCCACGGTCCACGTCGTGCACCGTCCGGTCCGGCGTGTCGTCGCTGGGGCGGGTGCTGCCGATGGCCCAGGCCGCCTGCAGGCGCGCGGTCCAGCCGGTGCCGGAGGGCAGCAGCTGCAGTTCGGTGCCGATGCTGGTGAGCGTCTCGTCCGAAGCCGGGATGAGGCCGACGGCCTTGGTCCAGGCCTTGCCGCTGTCCAGGAACACGCCCCAGGCCAGCGGGAACTTCACGCTGGGCACGAAGGTGCGTTGCAGCTCCACGGAACCGAACAGGCCGCGGTCGCCGCGCGCCTCGGCGGACTGGAAACCACGCACGTTGCCGGGGCCGCCCAGGGAATACTTGTCGCCGTCCACCAGCGTGTCCGCCGAGTAGGCCACCGAACCCTGGCCGATGAAGTCCCACACGTCGGCGAAGGGCTTCACGTAGCTGCCGTCGAACTCGAAGTGGAACTTCTCGGCGTCGTTCAGGTTGCCGGCGCTGTTGCTCTTGCCGTTGGTCCAGAGCGTGCCGTTCAGGTTGTAGTAGCTCTGGTCCGCGTACTGGCGGTTGTAGAGCATGGTGAGCTGGAGCAGCGTGATGTTGGTGGTCACCGTGGTCACGGGACCGGCCTCGCTCTTGCTGGTGTTGTGGGTCACGCCCACGCCCCAGTACAGGCTCTGGGCCTGGGTGCGGATCTCGGCGTACTGCCAGTTGATGCCGGCGTTCTGGGTGCTGCCCTCGATGCCGAGCGGGCCGAATACCGGGCCGCCCACGTGATAGAAGGCACGGTTGAAGTTGACGCCGAAGCTGCTGCTGGAGCCGACCGGGAGCAGGTAGCCGAGCTTGCCGAAGTTCAGCAGGTTGCCTTCCGCATGGGTGATGCCGGCGGAGAGCTGGTCGCCGCTGCCGGTGAGGCTGTTGACGTCGGCGTCGGCGCTGAGGCGCCAGCGGCCGATGGCGTCGCGGCCGTAGTTGTCCAGCGAGACATCGCCGTTATAGCCACGCTCGTCCACGTTGAACACGAGGTCTGAAGTGCCGGCTTCGGTGCCGGGGCTCACGGTGACGTGGGCCTGCTCGCCCGGGATGTCGTTCATGAGCAGCGCCGCGCGCTCGGCCGCGGCGTCGGTGTAGGTGTCGCCGGGGTTCAGGCCCGCGGTGCGGCGGGCCAGCACGCCGGTGCGGGTGCGGTCGTTGCCGAGGATCGAGACATGGCCGATGCGGCCTTCCACCACCTGCAGGCGCACGTTGCCGGCGGAGAGCTTCTGCGCCGGCGGCGCCACGTAGGCGAGGCCGTAGCCCTTGCTGCGGTAATAGCGGGTGAGCACGTCCGCCACGTCGTAGAGCTGGGACAGGGTCATGTCCTTGCCCACGTAGGCGGCGATCTGCGCCTGCAGCTCCGCGGTGGGGATGGCGCTGTTGCCCTCGATGGTGAAGCTGTTGATCCTGAAAGTCGGGCCGCCGGGGGCGACGCCCGCGACGTTGGTCGGGCCGCTGTTCGCGGAAGGCGGCGGTGCCTTCTTCGGCTGCGCGGGTTGGGTCGGCAGGGTGGATTGCACCTGGCCGGGTGTCGGGCTCGACGGAGCGGGAGCCGCGAAGAGCGGCATGGAGATGGCATAGGCGGCCAAGCAGGCCACCGCGGAACGCAGGACACCCTTCACTGATCCCCTCCCCAAGTCGTTGATAGAGCAGCCCTTAGAGACCTCCGGCACCCCTGATGTGCCGGTCCACCGCCCCTTCCGGCGACGAAGTCCTAAACGCCTGTTTACTCTACTGGAAACGTCATTTCCGGGATACTTTTTAACAACCGCCCGTCTCTTGGGCTGTGACGCCCGTCACACCGATGACCTGTTTATGTCCTCGCAGCCCCCCGGTAGAATCCGGGGTCCGGCGCGGCCGCCCCACCTCCACCGATAAAGAGCAAGCAAAACAATGGGTTCCAGACGCAACGCCTTCTATGCCCAGTCCGGCGGAGTCACCGCCGTGATCAATGCCTCCGCCTGCGGCGTCATCGAGACCGCCCGCAAGCACAAGAACCGCATCGGCAAGGTCTACGCAGGCCGCAACGGCATCATCGGCGCCCTCACCGAGGACCTCATAGACACCAGCCGCGAGAGCCCGACCGTGATCAGGGCCCTGCGCCATACGCCCGGCGGCGCCTTCGGTTCCTGCCGCTACAAGCTGAAGGGCCTGGAGGAGAACCGCGCCCAGTACGAGCGTCTCATAGAAGTGTTCAAGGCCCATGACATCGGCTACTTCTTCTATAACGGTGGCGGCGACTCCGCCGACACCTGCCTCAAGGTATCCCAACTCTCCGAGAAACTCGGCTATCCCCTGCAGGCCATCCACGTGCCGAAGACCGTGGACAACGACCTTGCCGTGACCGACTGCTGCCCCGGCTTCGGTTCGGTGGCGAAATACGTGGCCGTCTCCACCAAGGAGTGCGCGCTGGACGTAGCCTCCATGGCCAAGACCTCCACCAAGGTGTTCATCCTCGAGGTGATGGGCCGCCACGCGGGCTGGATCGCCGCCGCTGGTGGGCTCGCCGCCGAGAAGGCCGGCGACGCGCCCCACATCATCCTGTTCCCCGAGATCAAGTTCGACCAGGCCGCCTTCCTCGCCCGCGTGAAAGCCTGCGTGGAGCAATACGGCTACTGCGTGGTGGTGGCCTCCGAGGGCGTGCGCAACCCGGACGGCGGTTTCCTGGCGGAAGCCGGCACCCGCGACGCCTTCGGCCATGCCCAGTTGGGCGGCGTGGCGCCGACCCTGGCAGCCCTGGTGAAATCCGAACTCAAGCTGAAATACCACTGGGCTCTCGCGGATTACCTCCAGCGTTCGGCCCGGCACATCGCCAGCAAGGTGGATGTGGAACAGTCCTACGCGGTCGGCAAGGCAGCGGTGGAGCTGGCCCTGAAGGGCCACAACGCCATCATGCCCACCATCGTGCGCAAGTCGAACAAGCCCTATAAGTGGGCGGTGGGCGTGGCCAGACTGGCTGACGTGGCCAACCACGAGAAGTTCATGCCGCGGGATTTCATCACCGAGGACGGCTTCGGCATCACCGCCGCCGGCCGCCGCTACCTTGCGCCGCTCATCCAGGGGGAGGATTATCCGCCCTATAAAGATGGGGTCCCCCAGTACGCCCGGCTCAAGAACCTGGGCGTGCGCAAGAAGCTAAAGAACGAGTTCAAGGTCTGATCGTTTCCATAATCATCCCAATCAAGCTTTAGGGAGAGTTAGATGTTCCAGACATACATCCTGTTCGCGCTGGGCTGTGCAGTCCTCGCGATCATCTACGGCGCCGTCTCGGTGCGTTGGATCCTGGCCCAGCCGGCCGGCAACGATCGCATGCGGGAGATCGCCGCCGCGATCCAGGAAGGCGCGCGCGCCTACCTGAACCGCCAGTACACCACCATCGGTATCGTGGGTGCGGTGCTGTTCGTGGTCATCGGCTTCGCCCTCAACTGGTACACCGCCGTGGGCTTCGCCATCGGCGCGGTGCTCTCGGGCGCCACCGGTTACATCGGCATGAACATCTCGGTGCGCGCCAACGTGCGCACCGCCGAGGCCGCCCGCAAGGGCATGAACGCCGCCCTCGCGGTGGCGTTCCGCGGCGGCGCCATCACCGGCATGCTGGTAGTGGGCTTGGGACTCCTGGGCGTGGCCGGCTACTACGTGGTGGCCCGGCGCCTCGCCGGCGACGATGAGATCGCGCTGCATGCGCTGGTGGGCCTGGCATTCGGCGGCTCCCTCATCTCGATCTTCGCCCGTCTGGGCGGCGGCATCTTCACCAAGGGCGCCGACGTCGGCGCCGACCTGGTGGGCAAGGTGGAAGCCGGCATCCCCGAGGATGACCCGCGCAACCCCGCCGTGATCGCCGACAACGTGGGCGACAACGTGGGCGACTGCGCCGGCATGGCGGCGGACCTCTTTGAGACGTACGCCGTGACCATAGTCGCCACCATGGTGCTGGGCGGCCTGCTCGCCGCTGATTTCGGTGAATACGCCGTGCTCTACCCGCTGGCCCTCGGCGGCGCCTCCATCGTGGCGTCCATCATCGGCACCTTCTTCGTCAAAGCGAAGGAAGGCGGCAAGATCATGAACGCGCTGTACATGGGCGTGTTCGTGGCCGGCGCCATCGCGGCGATCGCGTTCTACCCGATCACCAAGCAGCTCATGGGCGCCAACGCCATGAACCTGTATGCCTGCGCGCTGATCGGCCTGATCCTCACGGGCGTGATCGTGTGGATCACCGAGTACTACACCGGCACCGAGTTCAAGCCGGTGCGGCACGTGGCCGCGGCCTCCCAGACCGGGCATGCCACCAACATCATCGCGGGCCTCGGCATCTCCATGAAGTCCACCGCGTTGCCGGTGCTGGCCGTCTGCGCCAGCATCTACGGCGCGTTCGACTTCGCCGGCCTGTACGGCATCGCGGTGGCCGCCACCTCGATGCTCTCCATGGCGGGCGTGGTGGTGGCCTTGGACGCCTACGGCCCCATCACCGACAACGCCGGCGGCATCGCCGAGATGGCCGGCCTGCCGAAGGAAGTGCGCGCGATCACCGATCCGCTGGACGCGGTGGGCAACACCACCAAGGCCGTGACCAAGGGCTACGCCATCGGCTCCGCGGGCCTCGCGGCGCTGGTGCTGTTCGCCGACTACACCCACAGCCTGAGCGCCCATGACCAGGGCGCGGTGACGCTGTTCGACCTCTCCGACCACATGGTCATCATCGGCCTGTTCATCGGCGGCATGGTGCCCTATCTGTTCGGCGCCATGGCCATGGAAGCGGTGGGCCGCGCCGCCGGTTCCGTGGTGAACGAGGTGCGCCGCCAGTTCAAGGAGATACCGGGCATCATGACGGGCAAGGCTAAGCCGGACTACTCGCTCGCCGTGGACATGCTCACCAAGGCGGCCATCAAGGAGATGATCGTCCCCTCGCTGCTGCCGATCCTGGTGCCGGTGCTGGTGGGCCTCATCCTCGGACCGAAGGCCCTGGGCGGCGTGCTCATCGGCACCATCGTCACCGGCCTCTTCGTCGCCATCTCGATGACCACGGGCGGCGGCGCCTGGGACAACGCCAAGAAGTACATCGAGGACGGCAACTTCGGCGGCAAGGGTTCCGACGCCCACAAGGCGGCGGTGACCGGCGACACCGTGGGCGATCCCTACAAGGACACCGCGGGCCCGGCCATCAATCCGCTAATTAAAATTATCAATATTGTGGCTTTGCTTATCGTTCCGCTTCTTGCTCACGCTAGCTAAGCCAAGTTTGTGAACTCGATGAGGACGCCGCCGAAAGGCGGCGTCTTTTTTGGCGATTCAGAACTTGTCGAGCGGTATCTTGAGGTAAGCCGTGCCGTTGGCCTCCGGCTCAGGCATCCGCCCAGCGCGGATGTTCACCTGGATGGCGGGCAAGAGCAGCGCCGGCACCGGTAGCGCGGCATCGCGCCCCTGGCGCACTTTCACGTAATCCTCCCGCGAGACGCCGTCCTTCACGTGGATGTTGGCGGCCCGCTCCTCCCCCACCGTGGTCTGGTTGCGGTGTTCGCGGCCCCCGGCGGCGTAGTCGTGGCACATGAAGAGCCGCGTGTCTTCCGGCAACGCCAGCAGCCGGTGGATGGAATCGTACAGCCGGCCCGCATCGCCGCCCGGGAAGTCGGCGCGGGCCGTGCCGGAATCCGGCATGAACAGCGTGTCACCCACGAAGGCCGCATCCTCCACCACGTAAGCCACGCCGTCGCTGGTGTGCCCGGGCATGGCCATCACGCCCACGCTGAGACCGCCGAGAACGAAGCGCTCGCCATCCTTGAAGAGATGGTCGAACTGGCTGCCGTCCGTCGCGAAATCCTTGCCCAGGTTATAGAGCTGCTTGAAGGCAGCCTGCACCTCACGGATGCCCTCGCCGATGGCGACCTTACCGCCGCATTCTTGCTTCAGGAATTGCGCGGCGCTGAGATGGTCCGCGTGGGCATGGGTCTCGAGGATCCAGTCGAGGCCATAGCCACGGCCCTTGAGGTGCTCGACGATGCGCTGGGCGGACTGGCTGCCGGTGCGGCCCGCGGCCGCGTCGTAGTCGAGGGCCGGATCGATGACCGCTGCACGCTTGGCCGACGCATCCGCCAGCACGTAACTGTAGGTGGAAGAAGGTGCGTGGAAGAACGCGGTGATCTCCAGGGCCATGACGGTCTCCCCCAGGCGATTCGGCCTGTCATCATAGTTTATCTATACTGGTCCCATGTCCCACGAGCACCACTCCCATGCGCATGAGCACTCCAGCGGCCGTGGCCGCTACGGGCTCGCCCTGGGCCTGACGCTGCTCTTCGCCGGCATCGAGGCACTGGCGGGCTGGCGCGCGGGTTCCCTGGCGCTCCTGGGTGACGCGGGCCACATGGCCACCGACGGCCTCGCGCTGGCTGTGGCGGGACTCGCCGCCATCATGGCCGAGCGCCCCGCTTCCGCCCGCCACTCCTATGGCCTCGGCCGGGTGGAAGTGATGGCGGCGCTGGTGAACACCCTCTTCATGCTCCTCATCGTGGCCTGGCTTGCCATCGAGGCGGTGTCACGCCTCAAGACCCCGCAGCCGGTGCGGGCCCCCACGGTGATGCTGCTGGGCGCCCTTGGCCTCGGCGTGAACCTGCTCATATATAGAGTGCTGGAAAGCGGCGGTGGCGATTCCCTGAACCTGCGGGCCACCTTGCTGCACGTGCTGGGGGACATGCTGGGCTCGGCCGCTGCCTTCGTGGCGGGCCTCATCATCTGGTACACGGGCTGGTTGCCTGCAGACCCGCTGCTCTCGCTCTTCATCGGCCTCCTCATCCTCTTCTCCAGCCTGCGCCTGCTGGCGGACGCCGCTCACGTGCTGCTGGAGGGCGTGCCCCGCGGCCTGGACCTCGAAGCCATCGGCCGCAGCATGGCGGCGGTGGACGGGGTGGGGTCCGTGCACGACCTGCACGTGTGGAGCGTCTCCTCCGGCGACGTGTCTCTCTCCGCCCACGTGGTCATCGAGGAACTGGGCCAGTGGGAAGCGGTCTACCGGGGCCTCTGCAGCCACCTGCACGACAGCTACGGCATACAGCACATCACCCTGCAGCCGGAGCCGCGGATCAAGGCACGTATATCAGTGGAAGAGATCGGTCGTCGCTGAACGCGCGACTAGATGAATATAACGAGGACGACGATGATGATGACCCCGAGGATGAGCAGGGGCCACATGTATTTCTTGAAGAAAGGTTGTTTCACTTCTTCCATGCGCTGGGCCGGCGGCTCGTTCACCTTGGCGGCCCGGGGCGTGGTGGCGTCCACGCTGAAGTCCCGGTAGGTCTCCATGGCAACCTGCTGGGTCTGGTACAGCTTGCGCACCTCCGGCGGCATACTGTCCAGGCCCTCGTATTCCTTGCCGTTGAACACGAGCTTCACCGGAGCCGCGGTGGAGGCTTCCTCCTGGGAGGCCCGCGCCAGGTCATAGACGCGGCGCACTTCAGCCGGCATCTCCTCGATGCTGCCGTAGCGCTTGCCTGCGACGACGATGGGCCTCTTCTCGGAACTCACGCGGACACCCCTCCTACTACCTTCACAGTCTAGCCGAACAGCGTGGCGCCGAACCACAGCCACAGGGCCAGCAACACTACGTTGCTCGAGGCATAGGCGGCGAACCTATAGAGGATGCGGTTATAGGCCAGGTGGATGCCGGTATGGGCCACCCGCAGCAGCACATAGACCCAGGCCAGCCAGAGTGTGACGGCCGTCACACTCTGCGTCGCATAGGCGGCGAGACAGACGACATAGAAGAGGACGGGCGCTTCCAGCAGATTCATGAAGTTACGGTTTGCCACCACTACGTCAGGCGGCACGTTGGCGGTCTCGCCGTAGCGGAAGTCCCCTCCCTTCACCCGCCCGGCGAAGCCGGCGTGGAAGCGCTTGAAGCCCATGTAGCCCATGACCGCGAAGGTCAGGAGCACCAGCACGAGGACCGGCGCGAAGATGGATTCAGGGTGCATGGGATTTCTCCGGGTGGTGACCCAGTCTAGACCACCCCGGTCAGTCCGCCGAGCCGCCATCTTGGATATGGATGGATCCCGCGCACACATCCCCCTCCTGGGCGCCCTCCAGCCACCGGCGCAACTCCTGGGTCCGCCGCGCGATGAGGTAGGCCGCCGCCGAGGCATCGCAGGAGGGGAAACTGGAACCATAGGCCGCCACGCCGCGCGGATCCGGATAGAGCGCCGCCATCTCGGCATCGAAGTAGGCGGACCAGGCGGCCTGGGATGCCTTCAGCTTGATGAGGAACTGGGTGTCCGCAGCATAGTGCTGCAGCACCTGCTGATAGACCTCAGCCATCTCCTTCTTGGCGCTTGCCAGGTCCAGCTGGGCGCAGCGTGCCTGGGTGGCATCGTCCAGGCCGGGGCGCCCGCAGCCGAGGTCGGCATAGCGCTGGTCGTCCGCCGCAGGCGCAGGATCGGCCGCCGCCGCGCTGCCATAGGCGGATGCGAGGAGGAGCAGGAAACAGAGGATACGCATGGCCGACGCTCCAACGGGGACGACACCGGAAGTCTAGCAGTCCCTAAAAGAAAGGCCCGGATCGCTCCGGGCCTTCCATCCTTCGCGGATGCGTCGAGCGTCAGAACCGGAACACCACACCCAGGCTGGTGAAGTTCACGTTGTCCTTGCCCACATCGCTGTCGTTGCCGAGCTGGTGATACTGGTCCCAGCCCAGACGCAGGCTCACGTGGTCCGCCACACGCCAGTCGAGGCCGACGCCGTAGGTGGCGCGCCAGTCATCGCTGGTGGTGTTGCTGGACGGCACCGTGATGGTGCCCACCGAAGTATCGTTCTCCTGCACATGCGCATCGATGGTGCCGAGGCGCAGGAAACCGGAGAAGGTGTCGGTGAACGGCAGCATGGCGGTGCCATCGATCACGAAGCCGCGCGCCTTGCGCTCACCCGTGAAACTTCCGCCGGGCCCGCTCTCGACCAGACGCGTCCGGCCCAGGTCCACGTAGCCCGCTTCCAGGGCCCACACGCGGTTGAACTGGTAGCCGAGGTTGATGCGATAACCCGTGTCGTTGTCGCTCACGTCGTTGGTGAAGCCCGGGATGGTGCCGTTACGCGAACCGCCGTGATGGGCGCTGCCGATATCAAGTCCGACGAATCCCTGATTCCACCACTCGCCGTTGTTCCCCCAGTCGTCGGCTTGGGCGGCGAGCGGCAGCCCGAGAGCGAACGCCACAGCAGTGATCAACAGTGCTTTGGTCTTCATTTAGTCTGCTCCTGCAATGGTACACACGGCGACTCTACCGGCGCGGGCTCTGCGCATGGTTGATGCCTGTCACGTATCCGGAAGCACCCGTGCCGGATGTGTTCGCACGGTTAAATGGCTGCAGGGTTTCTCCTGAATGCATGTCGCACGCGTACGGGCGTACTGTGTGTATACATCTACGGAGTAGCACGCCATGACCCTATTGGACGAAGCACGAGTGAGGCCGATGATCGGTCAGTGGTATCTGGATCTCGCGAACGAACAGCAGTTCAAGGTCGTGGCGCGCGACGAAGATTCGATCGAGGTCCAGTACCTGGACGGCGGCGTGGCTGCGTACGATGGAGAGGAATGGCAGTGCCTAGATATCGCACTCACCGCGGCACCGGAGGATTGGAGCGGCGCGCTGGAACCGGTGGAAGACGGCGATGGCGGTTACGATCCGGAATCCTTCGAACCGCCGGCGGACCAGCGGCCGCCGACGGGTTTCGGGCAGGATCAGATATTGCTGGCGGATGAAGCCGACGCCCGCGAGGCGCAGGAAGCACCCGGGTCGGACGACGAGGAAGAATGAGGGCTCAGGCCTCCGCGATCACCGCGATGGAGACCTTCATGCCCTTCGGGCGGACCGGCAGCTTGGCGCCCTGCCGCGCCGGCGGATCCTTGATGAACCACCTGCCCCATTCCTCGTTCATGCCGGCGAAGTCGCTCTCCTCCGCCAGGATGAAGGTGGCGCTCACCACCTTGTCCAGTGAACTGCCCGCCGCACGCAGCACAGCTTCCACGTTGGTCAGGCACTGACGCGTCTGCTCCTGGATGGTCTCGCCGCGCACTTCGCCGGTGGCGGGATCCATGGGGCCTTGCCCCGAGACGAACACCAGCCCCGCCGCCTTCACCGCCTGGCTGTAGCCGGCGAAAGACTTGGGGGCTTGGTCGGTATGGACGATCTCTTTGGTCACGCCTTGCTCCTTGGGATCAGACGACGGCGTAGGCCCTGACGGGGAACGTGCCGAAACCCTTCACCTTCACCGGCGCCGCGTGGAAGCGGAAACCGGAATCCGGCAGTTGCTCCAGGCTGCACATATGCTCGCAGATGGGGATGCCCGCGCCCAGCAACAACGAGTGTACCGGGCGGGCTCCCGTCTCGGTACCGTCGATGTTGAGGGAATCGATGCCCACGAACCGCGCGCCCCTGTCCTTGAGCCGGGCCGCCGCCGCTTCGGTGAGATAAGGATGCCCCTCGAAGTACCGGTCCGTGCGCCAGTGCTGAGCCCAGCCCGTATGGATCAATACCGCCTTGCCTGTCACGTCGACCCCGGCGAACAACTCCGGACCATTGGCCACGCTTCGGGTATGGACCACCACGCCTTCCAGGTCCGCCAGGGACTCCAGCGGCAGCTCGGACAAGTCCTTCCCATCCGCATAGCGGTGGAAGGGCGCGTCCACATAGGTGCCGGTGTTGGAGATCATCTCGATCTTGCCCATGTGGAAGGTGGTGCCTTCCGCATACTTCTGCTTGGAAGCCTCCCGCGATAGGAAATCGCAGACGATGGGAGCCGGCAGGCCCCGGTAGGTGATCATGCCGTGCTCGACGGTATGACTGAGGTCGATGAGACGCTTCATGGCGCGAGTCTAGCGGAAGGCCCGGCGGCTCCGGACACGATGGCAGGATTTGTGGGATATTTGTCTTTTCGGCAAAGACGCCGGCTACCCATACTCAAACCATGCCCGCCAAGAAGCCCACCTCCCGCAAGCATGCCCCGGCCCAGGGCCGCCCCCATCGGGTGGTGATGCTGGGTTATCCCGACGCCCAGATGCTGGACATCACGGGCCCCTTGGAAGCGTTCGCGCGCGCTTCGCGTCTGTTGCAAGAGCGGGGCATCAGCCGCACGCCGGCGTACTCGGTGGAGCTGGTGGGCCTGAAGGCGGGCGCGTTCATGACCTCTTCCGGCCTGCGCATCGTCGCCGAACGCAGCTATCGCGAGGTATCCGGTGCCGATACCCTGCTCATCGCCGGCGGCATCGGCGTCTTCGACGTGATGGAAGACGAGGCTGTGCTGGATTGGATCCGCCGGCTCGCGCCCAGGGTCATGCGCCTCGGCTCCGTGTGCAACGGCGCCCTGATCCTGGCCATGGCAGGCATGCTCAAGGGCCGCGCCGCCACCACCCACTGGGACGACATCGCGCATCTGTTGCGTCTCGGTCCCTCCATCAAGGTGCGGCCGGACGCCATCTTCGTGCGGGACGGCAACATCTACACCTCGGCGGGGATCACGGCCGGCATCGACATGGCGCTCGCCATGGTGGAGGAGGATTGGGGCCAGCCGGTGGCTCTCGCCACCGCCCAGATGCTGGTGATGTTCCTCAAGCGTCCCGGTGGCCAGTCCCAGTTCAGCGCGCAGCTGGCGGCGCAGTTCAGCGAGGAGGACAAACTGCGTGAGCTGCAGCTGTGGATGCTGGAACATCTGGACCATGATCTCTCCGTGCCCAGGCTCGCGGCGCGGGCAGCCATGAGCGAGCGCAACTTCGCCCGCCGCTTCACCCAGAGCGTGGGCATGACCCCGGCGGCCTACGTGGGCAAGATCCGCCTGGAAGCGGCGCGCCGGAAACTGGAAGAGAACGACCTGCTGGTCTCGCAGATATCGCGGCGCTGCGGTTTCGGAACCCAGGAGACCATGCGCCGCAGCTTCATCGCGGAGCTGGGCGTCTCTCCCAGCGACTACCGCCAGCGTTTCCGCAGCCCCGCGGGCTGAACCCGCCTCAGGGCTTCGCGGTCACCCCGCGGTTGGTCTTCCAGCCGGCACCCTGGTATTCCATGTAATCGGCGGTCTTCTGGGCCACCGTCTCGCCGTAATAGTCCGCCAGCAGGTGCAGCGCCGCGTCTATACCCGACGTCTCCCCGCCCGACACCAGGATATCCGGATCCGCCTGGACGTAACGCACGTCACGCACCAGCCTCACCTTCGGATACTGTGACGCGAAGTCTTCGTAGAAATCATGGTGTGTCGTGGCGGCCTTCCCGTCCAGCAGGCCCGCGCGCGCCACCTTGAAGGCGCCGGTGCAGACCGAGAGTATGAAGTGGTGCTGGGCATGCACCTTCTGCAGCCAGGCATCGAGGCCGGGTCCACCCTGCTGCGCACCGATGACGACGATGTCAGGCATCGGCGCATCATCGAAGTCGTAGTCCGGCAGCACGGTGAAACCCTTGCCGCCTGAGGTATGCAAGGGAGCCTTGGAAGGGGCCACCGTATAGAGTTCGAAACCGCCCTGGCTATCGTCGAGCTGCGCGCTCTCGAAGACATCCCAAGGGCCCGCGAAGTCGATGACGGTGGCATGCTCGCTCAACACGAACGCCACCTTGAGGGTCCCCGCATGGGGCGGCGCCAGGCGCGCATCGGCGCGCACGACGGGACTTAGACACAGCAGCAGCAGGGCGGTAACCGGCAGGAAACGCATGGTGGGTCCTCCGTGGGGATGACGCACTCTAGCCCTCCCCGCCCTGGCAAAAAGGACAGAAGGCCCACGGATCCTGCCAAGGCGGTTCAGCCCTGCTTGTAGACCTCGCCGCCCTGCTCCAGGAACTCCTTCGACTTCTCCGCCATGCCCTTCTCGGCGTACTCCCGCACGTCCTGCGTTATCTTCATGGAGCAGAAATGCGGGCCACACATGGAGCAGAAGTGGGCGAGCTTGGCGGCTTCCTTCGGCAGCGTCTCGTCATGGAACTCCTTGGCTTTCTCGGGATCGAGCCCCAGGTTGAACTGGTCCTCCCAGCGGAACTCGAAGCGGGCCTTGGATAGCGCGTTGTCCCGGGTCTGGGCCGCGGGATGGCCCTTGGCGAGGTCCGCTGCATGGGCGGCGATCTTGTAGCTGATGATGCCGTCCCGCACGTCGTTCCGGTCCGGCAAGCCGAGATGCTCCTTGGGCGTCACGTAGCAGAGCATGGCGGTGCCGAACCAGCCGATCATGGCAGCGCCGATGGCGCTGGTGATGTGGTCATAGCCCGGCGCGATGTCGGTGGTGAGAGGCCCCAGGGTGTAGAACGGCGCCTCGTGGCAGACCTTGAGCTGCCGGTCCATGTTCTCCTTGATGAGCTGCATGGGCACGTGCCCCGGCCCTTCGATCATGGTCTGCACATCGTGCTTCCAGGCCACCTGGGTCAACTCACCCAAGGTGTCCAGCTCCGCGAACTGGGCCTCGTCGTTGGCATCCGCGATGGAGCCGGGGCGCAGGCCGTCGCCTAAGGAGAAGGCCACGTCGTAAGCCCGCATGATCTCGCAGATGTCCTCGAAGTGCGTATAGAGGAAGTTCTCCTTGTGATGGGAGAGGCACCACTTGGCGAGGATGGAGCCTCCGCGGGAGACGATGCCCGTCACGCGCCTGGCCGTGAGCGGCACGTAGGCGAGCCTGACACCCGCATGGATGGTGAAGTAATCCACCCCCTGCTCCGCCTGCTCGATGAGCGTGTCCCGGAAGATCTCCCAGGTCAGTTCCTCCGCCTTGCCGTCCACCTTCTCGAGTGCCTGGTAGATGGGCACCGTGCCGATGGGGATGGGCGCGTTACGGATGATCCACTCGCGGGTCTCGTGGATGTGCTTGCCGGTGGAGAGGTCCATGAGCGTGTCCGCGCCCCAGCGCGTGGCCCATACCAGCTTCTCCACTTCCTCGGCGATGCCGGAGGTGACGGCGGAGTTGCCGATGTTGGCGTTGATCTTCACCAGGAAGTTGCGGCCGATGACCATCGGCTCGCTCTCGGGGTGGTTGAGGTTGTTGGGGATGATGGCGCGCCCCAAGGCCACCTCGTCCCGCACGAACTCCGGCGTGATGAATGCTGGGAGCTTGGCGCCATAGCTCTCGCCCGGATGGCGCTTCAGCAGGTGCGCTTCCTTCAGCGTCTCGATGCGCTGGTTCTCCCGGATAGCGATGAACTCCATCTCAGGAGTCACGATGCCCTTCTTCGCATAGTGCATCTGGCTCACGTTCATGCCGGCCTTGGCGCGGCGCACCGGCCGCAGCCGGTCGAAGCGCATGTGAGCGAGCTTCGGGTCCGCCTCGCGGCGGCGCATGAATTCGGACGTGGGCTGGGCCAGGGCCTCGCTGTCGCCCCGCTCCTCGATCCACTTGGCCCGCAGCGGCGCGAGGCCCTTCAGCAGATCGATGCGCGCATCCGGGTCGGTGTAGGGGCCGGAGGTGTCGTAGACCGAGAAGGCCGCGTTCTTCTCCACACCGAACATGGCGGGCGTGTCGCTCAAGCCGATCTCGCGCATAGGCACGCGGATGTCGGCGCGGCTGCCTTGCACGTAGACTTTGCGGGAGTTGGCGAAAGGCCGCGTGGCCTCTTCGGCCAGGGCATCGGTGCGGCGGACGAATTCCTCGGGGACGGCGCTCATGATCGATCCTCGCGTCATTTATGCGAGGGATTGCAGGCGGCCGGGACGCGCACCGCGAAGCATTCCCTCGCCGGTGTGTCCGCGGTGTCCGGGTGACTGTCCGGTGACCGCGCACAGTGGCCAGGTTCCAAGGGTTCCCAGCGCCTGCCAGGCCGTAGCGAGCGCAGGTAGGACAAGGCGCGGGTGGGCGAGGAACCGGAGCGTACTTTCCGCTAGTACGTGAGGATTCCGAGGCCCGCCCGCAACGCAGTCATACCAAGCGCAGCAGGTCTGGCAGGTGCTGGTGGGTCTCAGCCTCGAAAGGCACCCCCAGCTTCCTCGCGCCTCAGGTGAGACGCGGCGGACATTATACCTCCCCGCCGGACAGGCGATTCCCATGGGGTTACTGACAACTGTCACCCGCGCAGGTGACAGTTTTCCTTGCCAAGCCAGCCTCAAGCGCTTAACCTTTGCGGCCTAGAAACCCTAGTTTTTCCGCAGAAAACCCCATGGATATGCAAGACGCCCGCACCCAGATGGTCCAGCAGCAGATCCGCGCCTGGCACGTGCTCGACGCACGCGCGCTCGCCGTGTTCGAGACGCTGCCGCGCGACCGCTTCGTGCCCGAGCTGTACAGCAACGTGGCCTACGCGGATACGCCCATCCCGCTGCCCCACGGCGAATGCATGATGGCGCCCTCGGTGGAAGGCCGCGCGCTGCAGGCGCTGGACCCGCAGCCTTTGGAGACGGCGCTCGAGATCGGCACCGGCAGCGGTTTCTTCGCCGCCTGCCTCGCCAAGCGCGCGCGCGAGGTGCTCTCGGTGGACATCCACCCGGATTTCACCGAGAACGCCGGCAAGACCCTGAAGGCGCTCGGCCTCAAGAACGTGAAGCTCGAGACCCGTGACGGCACCAAGCTCGACTGGCTGACGCAGCGCTACGACGTCATCGCCGTCACCGGTTCCCTGCCGGAGTTCCAGCAGGCCTATGCGGAGCGCCTGAACGTCTGCGGCCGCCTGTTCATGGTGGTGGGCCGCGCGCCGGCGATGGAGGCCATCCTCGTCACCCGCACCGCCGAGGATTCCTGGTCGCGGCTGAGCCTGTTCGAGACCGATCTCCCGGCCCTGAAGAACGCGGCCGTGCCGCGCAGCTTCAAGTTCTGAGCCCATGCGCCCGATCCCGCAACTGGCCCCGGCTGACGCCCAGGCCCTGCTCCAGCAGCAGGGTGACGCGGCCGTCTTACTGGACGTGCGGGAACCCTCCGAGTACGCCTTGGTCCATATAGAAGGATCCCGGCACATCCCCATGGGACAGGTGCCGGAACGGCTTGGGGAACTGGATTCCGCCCATAGCTACGTTGTGATGTGCCACCACGGCGCCCGCAGCCAACAGGTGGCCCTGTTCCTGGCCTCCCGGGGTTACGGCCAGGTGGCCAACCTGGCGGGCGGCATAGACGCCTGGGCCGCCGACCTGGACCCCCGTCTGGCACGCTATTAGACCCCCCTATCCCCGGCACCAGGGACTTGCAGGGCCGGCGATATGGTGTTATATTTAACTACAACACTTAACCTTGAACCCGACATAACTGGAAGGGACCTATGCGTAAGACGACCCTCGCCCTGACCATCGGCGCCCTCTTGGCCGCCGCTGCCGCCCCGGCCCAGGCCGCTGACCTCTGGGATGTGTACCAGCTGGCGGTCCAGAACGACCCCACCTTCCTGCAGGCCTATTCCAACTACCAGGCCACGGAAGAGAACGGTGCGATCGCCCGGGGTGGGTACTTCCCGAACATCAGCCTCAATGGCCGGCGCACTGTGAACCGTAACAATGGTACGGGCACGCAGTTCATCCCCCCGGACAACTCGACCACCCCTCCCAGCCCCGGTGGCTTCGTTCCGTTTGAAAGCAACACGCATGGCTACGACACGGTCTATGGTGCGCAGCTGACCCAGGCCATCTTCGACTGGACCGCCTGGAGCGCCATCGAACAGGCCAGCGCCCAGCAGGCGCAAGCCGAAGCGGATTTCCAGGCCGCCCAGCAGGACCTGATCCTGCGGGTCGCCACCGCCTACTTCGACGTGCTGAACGCACGCGACACCCTGGCCGCCGACCACGCCGCCAAGGATGCCCTCTCCAAGCAACTGGAGCAGGCCCGCGAGAAGTACGAAGTGGGCATGAGCGCCATCACGGACGTGCAGGAAGCCCAGGCCGCCTATGACCAGTCGACGGCTGACGAGATCACGGCCCAGCAGCAGGTGGTGACGGCGGAGGAGAACCTGCGCGCCATCACCGGCCAGCAGGTGGCGGACCTCAAGGAACCCTCCGTGGACATGCCCCTGCGCACGCCCGAGCCCGCCACCGCCCAGCAGTGGGTGGACCAGGCCATGAAGCAGAACCCGAAGCTGCTCTCGGCCCAGTCGGGAGCCGATGCCGCCAGCGCCAATGTGGGCATCCAGCGTGGTCAGCACCTGCCCACTCTGAGCCTGGTGCTCGCCCACAACCGTGATACGTCATCGCAGACCGGTACAGCTCTCATCAACCAAGTTCCAGTGCCAGCGACTACACCTCCAGGTACCATCAGCCAGAACATCGCCTACCTGCAGCTGTCCTGGCCCATCTGGAACGGCGGCACCACCTGGGCCCGCGTGAACCAGGCCCAGTACCTGTACCAGGCTTCCCTGGACAACGTGAAACTGGTGACGCGCCAGACCGAGCAGCAGGCCCGCACCGCCTTCATCGGCGTGCTCTCCGGCATCTCCCAGGTGGAAGCGCTGAAGCAGTCCGTGAAGTCCAACGAGACCTCCATGGACGCCACCGAGACCGGCCTGCAGGTGGGCACCCGCACCATCGTGGACGTGCTGACCGCGCGCCAGAACCTGCTCAAGGCCCAGACCGGCTTCGCCAATGCCCGTTACACCTACCTCAAGAACGTGCTGACCCTGAAGCAGTCCGCCGGCATCCTCACCGAGAACGACGTGAAGCAGATCAACGTGATCCTGCAGGCGGCGGCCCCCACCTCCGACATCGGCGCGGGCCCGGATACCGCTCCGTCGGCGGGCACGATGGCCGCTCCGGCTTCCGCCACGTCACCGGTGCCGGCGGCCGCCACCACGGCAGCTCCGACGGCGACCACGAGCACGCCGCCGCGCGGCTGATGAGATAGAGACAAAGAGTAGAGACGAGGAACCCGGCGAGAGCCGGGTTTCTTTTTTATCTGCGGGCGAGTTGCGCACTCACTAGAGCGACAGCCCTATCGAGTGCACCCCGGTTCTCCATGACTTTGCCGCGCGCCAGTTCCCCGATGCTATGGCGCATGGTGGCGTTGCCGAGCAGCCAGCTGGCCGCCGCCGCGAGCGAATCCGCATCCTGCACCGGCGTCAGCACGCCCGCATCCTTCAGCATCTCCGCCACATCCTGCACATTCTCGAGGTGGGGTCCCGCCAGCACCGGCAGGCCCACGGCGGCGGGTTCCAGCAGGTTATGCCCGCCCACCGGCACCAGGGTGCCCCCCACGAAGGCCACATCGCCCGCGGCATAGAACTTCATGAGCTGGCCCAGCACGTCTATCAACAGCACTTCACCCGCTTTGAGTGTCGTGTCGCCGGCGCTGCGGCGGCGGAAACCGAAGCCCGCCGCGCTGATGGCGGCCGCCACGGCGTTGGCCCGCTCCGGATGGCGGGGCGCCAGCACCAGGATGCTGTCCGGCTGGGTCGTGAGGAGCTTCCTGAAAGCATCGAGCAGGATCGGCTCCTCGCCCTCGCGGGTACTGCCCGCCACCAGCACGCCGGACTTGCCGAAGGACTTCTGCCGCAGGGCCTTGCCCGCCTCCTCCAGCTCCGGGCCCGTCTGCACGTCGAACTTGAGGTTGCCCATCACCGAGAGCTGCGTATCGGACGCGCCCAAGGCACGGAAGCGTGCCGCATCCGCCTCGCTCTGGGCCGCCACGGCGCGCACGCGCTTCAGGGCGCCGCGGGTGAGGGAAGCGTATTTGGCATAGCGGCCGAAGGCCCGCTCGGACATGCGCGCGCTCACCAGCAGGAGCGGGATCTTGCGCTTCTCGCAGGCGGCATAGAGGTTGGGCCAGATCTCCGTCTCCATGATCACCGCCACCGCGGGCTTCACCGAGTCCAGGAAGCGGCTCACGCAGAACGGCAGGTCATAGGGCATGAGCGAGACCACCACCCGGTCGCCGAAGAGCTGGCGCGCATGGCGCCGGCCGGTGGCGGTGAAGGTGGTGACGAGGATGGGACGGTCCGGATGCTTGCGGTGCAGGGTCTGCACCAGGGGCGCGGCGGCGCGAATCTCCCCCACCGAGGCGCCGTGCACCCAGATTGCGGCGCCGGACTGCAGGAAAGGGGAACTGCCGAGCCGTTCGCCCAGCTTGTCGGGGCTGCCGGTCTGGCGGTAGCCGCGCCAGGCGAACCAGGTGAAGGCGAAGGGCGTTAGCAGCAGCAGGGCTAGTGTGTAAAAGAAACGCATATGCGGTTACATGCCCTCAAGAACCGTCGCGAGCGATGGCAGGACGAGGCGCGCGAGGCGAGCACCCGGAGCGTACTCTTTAGTACGTGAGGAGTGCGAACCGAAGCGCAACAAAGTCATGCCGAGCGCAGCAGGTTCGGCAAAAATAATCACTTCTTGAGGGCTTCGATAGTCTTGGTGGTGGAGAGGCCTTCCACGAAAGGCAGTATCTTCACTTCGCCGCCGTTCTTCGTGACGCAGCCGTGGCCCGCTACCTGCTCCGCCTTGTAGTCGCCGCCCTTCACCAGCACGTCCGGGAGCAGCTTGCAGATGAGCCGCTCCGGCGTGTCTTCCGAGAAAGGCACCACCCAGTCCACGCAGGAGAGGGCCGCCAGCACCGTCATGCGGTCAGCCAACCTGTTCACGGGCCGTGTCGGGCCCTTCAGGCGCTTCACGGAGGCGTCGTCGTTCACCGCCACCACCAGCCGGTCGCCGAGGCGCTTGGCGGCTTCGAGATAGGTGACATGGCCGGCGTGCAGGATGTCGAACACGCCGTTGGTCATGATGATGCGTTCGCCCTGGCTGCGGGCATGGCCCACCGCGTCCATGATGGCCGCCTCATCCATCACGCCGCTGCCGCTACGGCTGTGGGCCGCGAGGCGCAGTTCCGCCGGGGACACGGTGGCGGCGCCAAGCTTGGCCACCACCACGCCGGCAGCGAGGTTGGAGAGGGCCGCCGCGTCCGGGTAATCGAGCCCGGCGCCCAAGGCCGCGGCGAGCATGGCGATCACGGTGTCGCCGGCGCCGGTCACATCCGAGACCTCCTGGGCCTGGGTCGGCAGATGCAGCGGGGCCTTGCCCTTCTGCAGGAGTGTCATGCCGTGCTCGCTGCGGGTCACCAGCAGCGCTTCGAGGCCCAGCTCATCGCGCAGCTTCTCGCCCTTGGCGACGATGGTCTTCTCGTCCGGGCACTCCCCCACCACCGCTTCCAGCTCGCCCAGGTTCGGTGTGATGAGGCTCGCGCCCTTGTACTTGCCGAAGTCGCGCCCCTTGGGGTCCACCAGCACGCGCTTGCCCGCAGCGCGGGCCGCACCGATGAGTTCCTGCACCGAGGCGAGGCTGCCCTTGCCGTAATCCGAGAGGATCACCACGTCGGTGTCCGCGAGGGCAGGCTTGAACAGGGGCAGCAGCGGCGCGCCGTTGAAGCTGCCGAAGCTCTCTTCGAAGTCGAGGCGGATGAGCTGCTGGTGCCGCGAGAGCACCCGGAGCTTGGTGATGGTGGCGGCGTGCTTGACCCGGTTGAATTTGCATTGCACGCCGCGCTTCTGCATGGCGGCGGCGAGGCTGTCGGCGATGGCGTCGTCACCGGTGATGCCGATCACCGTGCACCGCACCCCCAGGCTCGCGAGGTTCACGGCCACGTTGCCGGCGCCGCCGGGGCGCTCCTCGGTATCGCGCACGTGCACCACGGGCACGGGTGCCTCGGGGGAGATGCGCTGGGTGGGGCCGAACCAGTAGCGGTCCAGCATCACATCCCCGGCCACCAAGACGCGCACCTGGTCGAACTGCGGAACGCTCACCTGCATGCAAGCCCCTGAAAACGCATCGAAAAACTGCGGGCATCATAACACGCACGGCGAAACCGCCTGGCGCAAAGTTGCGCACTGCGCAATCCGTGCTGCGTGCGCACTCCAGGGCGGCCATCCTTGGCCGCCCGTCCGGCGCATGCGCCGGACCCCTTATACTGCGCCCAGCATGAAGCGCGCCCTCTTCAACCCCCACTATTGGCCGGTCTGGCTGCTGCTGGGATTCGTCCGGCTGGCGATATACCTGCCCTACGGGATGCAGCTCCGTCTCGGTCGCGGCTTGGGCTGGTTGCTGCGGCTGCTCGCGCGCCGCCGCTGGCGCATCACCCTCGTGAACCTGGAGCGCTGCTTCCCGGAACTGGACCAGGCCGGCCGCGAGCGCCTCGCGCGCCGCCACTTCGATTCACTGGGCATGGCCTTCATCGAGATCGGCATGTGCTGGTGGGCCAGCGCCGAGCGCCTGAAGCGGCTCGCCCACATCGAGGGCGTAGAGAACCTGCACGCGGCCCGTGCCCGGGGCCATGGTGTCATCCTCCTCAGCGCCCACTTCACGACGCTGGAGATCGGCGGCCGGCTCCTGGGCCTCTGCACCGACTTCCACCTCATGTACCGGCCCAACCAGAACGCCCTCATCGAAGAGGTGATGCGCCGCAGCCGCGAGCGCCACTTCGACCGGGCCATCCCGCGCAACGATGTCCGCCTGATGCTGCGCAGCCTCAAGGAAGGCAAGCCCGTGTGGTATGCGCCGGACCAGGGCTACCGCGGCAAGAACAGCGAGATGGTGCCCTTCTTCGGCATCCCCGCTCCCACCAACACCGCTACCTCGCGCCTCGCGCGCACCAGCGGCGCGCCGGTGGTGCCCTTCTTCGTGGAGCGGCTGCCAGGCACCCAGGGTTACGCCCTGGTGCTGGAACCGGCGCTGGAGGGTTTCCCCACCGATGATCCGGCGGCGGACGCCCTGCGCATCAACAAGCTCCTGGAGGAGCGCATCCGGCGCGTGCCGGAGCAGTACCTCTGGAGCCATGACCGTTTCAAAGTCGTGCCTCGCGATTGAAGCCCTGGAGAGCATCGAGATGGCGAAGGTCTTGTTCTGTTGGGAGTTGGGCGGCGGCTATGCCTATAGCGAAGGCCAAGCAGCCGGCGCCCGCGTCATCGCCAAGGCGGGCCACGAGGTAGTGCTCGCCTTGCATGACCTGAGCCATGCCCAGCGCCTGCTGGGGGATAAGTTCCGGTATTACCAGGCCCCGGTGGGCGCGCCGCAGCAGCACTTGCCCAACCCCATGACCTTCGCCGACGTGCTCATCAACCTGGGCTTCGGCGATGCCGATGCGTTGGCCGGGCGCATGCGCGCCTGGCGCAACCTGTTCGAGGACGTGAAGCCCGACATCGTGCGCTGCACCAACGCCCCCGGCGCGCTGCTGGCGGCCCGCGGCACTCGCCTGCGCAGCGTGGCAATCGGACTGGGCTCGCAGGTGCCGCCGGCCACCTCTCCCCTGCCGATCCTGCGCAGCTGGGCCAAGAACGCCGATCCCACACGCATCGCGGCACGGGAGCGCGACCTGCTCTCGGCCATGAATCGGGCCTTGGATACGCTGGGTGCGCCGCGGCTCACGAGCGTGGGCGCGCTCTATGCCGAAGCGGACCTGCGGGAGCTCTACACCTATCCGGAACTGGACGAATACGGCCCGCGCGAAGGCGTGAAGTACGTGGGCAGTTTCCAGCCGGGCGTGGGCGATGCCCCGGTCTGGCCGGATGTCCCAGGCAAGCGCATCTTCGCCTACTTGCAGCCCTTCCCGGCCATCGGCCAGGCGCTGCAGGGCCTCGCGGCCACGGGCCAGCCGACGCTGGTGTACATGCCCTATGCCACCGAGGAACTGAAGCGCCAATATGGCGGCGGCACCCTGCGCATCACCGACAAGCCGCTGGATCTCGCCAAGACCGTGACCCTATGCGACATCGGCATGGACCACGGCGGGCACAACATCGTCGCCAGCTTCCTGCAGGCGGGCAAGCCCCAGCTCTGCATCCCCTCGCTGTTCACGGAGAAAGTCATCGCCGAGAAGCTCGTGGCTCTCGGTTACGGCATGACGGCACGCCTGGAGGCCGCCGAGATCGGCGCCTCCCTCGACAGACTCCTGCGGGACACGGCCATGGCGGCGAAGACCCGCGACTACGGCGCGCGCATCGCGCACCTCGACATCCGATCCATCGCCAGGGACACCGTCGCTTCCATCGACGCGGTCGCGGCGCTGGGCCCCAGACACTGACGGAGAAAGACCGATGGCACGCGTATTATTCTGCTGGGAACTGGGCAACGGCCTCGCTTACATGGAGGGCCTCGCCATGGGCGCGCGGGTCATCGCCAAGGCAGGCCACGAGGTGCAGTTCGCGGCGCGCGACCTCACCCACGCCGAGCGCCTGCTGGGCAAGCACTACAAGTACTACCAGGCACCGACCCACATCGCCTCTGCCGGCAACCCGCTCCCGACGCCCATGACTTTCGCTGACGTGCTGATCAACCTGGGCTACGGCAACCCCAATACCGTGGCGGCGCGGGTGCGGGCCTGGCGCAACCTGCTGGACCTCGTGAAGCCGGACATCGTGCGCTGCGCCCATGCTCCCGCCGCGCTGCTGGCGGCCCGCGGCACCGGCATGCGCAGCGTGGCGGTGGGCATCGGCTTCCTGGTGCCGCCGCCGGTCTCGCCGCTGCCGCTCCTGCGCAGCTGGGCCAAGAAGTACTCCCCCGAAAACATGGCCGCCCGCGAGCAACAGGTGCTGGCCGGCATGAACCAGGGCCTGGACCTCATCGGCGCGCCGCGCGTCGCCAGCATCGGCGCGCTCTACGCGGAAGCGGACGTGCGCGAGCTGTACACCTACCCGGAGCTGGACGACTACGGTCCGCGAGAAGGCGTGAAGTACCTGGGCAACTTCCAGCCCGGCATGGGCGCCACGCCGGTATGGCCCGACGCACCCGGCAAGCGCATCTTCGCCTACCTGGAGGTGTCCAAGGATATCCCGCAGGTCTTGCAGGCGCTGGCTGCCGCCAGCCAGCCCACCCTCGTGTTCCTGCCTCATGCGCCGGAGGAGCTCAAGAAGCTCTATGCTACCGGGAACCTGCGCATCACCGAACAGCCCTTGGACCTGCTGCGCACCGCAGCGGAGTGCGACATCGGTGTGAGCCACGGCGGCCACAACATCGTCGGCACCTTCCTGCATGCAGGCAAGCCGCAACTCTGCATCCCGAGCTACTTCCCGGAACGCATCACGTCGGAGAAGGTCACGGCCCTGGGCGCGGGACTGGCGGCACCTTTCGAACCGGTGGAGCTCAAAACGCGCCTGGATAAGCTGCTCCAGGACCGCGCTTTCACCGAGAAAGCGCAGGTCGCCGCCAAGCGCATCGCGGGATTCAGCATGCAGGGAAGCCTGGATGGCGCGGTGGCTTCCGTGCAGGAGCTGGCGAAACTCGGACCGAAGAGATGAGAAGGGCGGCTCACGCCGCCCTCCCCTTCACTGCCTGAGGATAAGGATCTTGCGCCGGCTCAGCCGTCGCACTTGTCCTTGTCTTTGCCCTTGGCCTTCTTCTTGCCTTTCTTGTCCTTGCAGTCGTCCTTGCCCTTGGCGGGCTTATCCTGCTTGTCCGGCTTCGGCTTGGCAGCGGGTTCAGGCTTCTTCTCCTGCCGCTCCTGCTTCAGCTCCTTGAGCCTGCCGTCCCGCTGAGCTGCAGGCTCCGCCGCTCGCTTAGTACGCTTGGCCGCGTCCCGCTTCTCTTGGTCCTGTAGGCGCTGCTGTCTCCGTTCCGGGACCGCGGTCTTCGGCGCAGGCTTGGCGGCCCGCGCCTTGATGTCCTTCAGCTTGCCCTGCGGCGCCGTCTTGGGCGGCTCGGCCTGCTTGCCCGGATGCGTGCCGGGGGCGGGTTTGCCATCGGCCTTGGCGGCGGACGCAGCCTTGGCCTTCAGCTTCGCCGCCGCGCCCGGATGCTGTTTCTCCCAATCCGCCCGCTTCTTGCGCCGCTCGATGCGCGCTTGGCGCCGCTGCTTCTGGCGCGCGTGCACTTTCTTGTGGTTGTCGGCGTCCCGCGCCTTGAGCTTGTCCGGCAGCTGCATGTGCCGCAAGGCCTTGGGGGGCGTGTTGAGCGCGCGCAGGCGCTCGCGGCGGCTCTTCACGAAACCGGAATGGCCCTTGGGCGTCACGGTCTCGCCGCTGTCGTTCTTCACGCCGATGCTACCGTCGTCCACCGAGGTGTAGAGGCCGTCCTCCGGTTTGCCGGAGGCATCCGCTTCGTCCTGGCAGTCCTCACCGCAGTAGCGCACGTCGAAGGCGGTGCCGCGCACGCCGATGGTGGCCACCGGCGTCTCCACGCCGTAGCTCTGCGGCTCCGTGTGGCCGATGATGCCGTCGATGGCGCGCAGGCCGCCCTTGATGAGCTTGAAGAACGCGTTCTCCGGCTGGGCCGGCGTGAACAGCGTGGCCGGTTCGCCGTCGGGGCCCAGATGGGCCTCGGGTTCGAAATGGAAACGCTCGATCTGGAAGCGGGTGCCGGGCCGCAGCAGGATGTGGCTGCCGTCGGTGAAGTCGAGGTCGAGGTAACTGTCATCGCCCAGCGTGAACGCATCGCCCGGGTAGACGCTGTCGCCGTCCTTCAGCGCGCGGTTGCTGCCGTCGCTCGCGGTATCGGTGACGCTGCCCTGGGCCAGCGCCACGTCCGCTGCCACCTCAGGCCCTGCGTCCGTAACGGCCGGCGGCACGCTGGTCGCCTCTGCCGCCGCCTCGCTGGTGCCGGCTGCCGCCGCAGTCACGGCGGCAGGCGCACTGGAAGATGCGGGCGCGCTGGCCGGTGCCGGCGTTGCCTGCGTGGCGGCCGCGGGAGCGGCCGGCTGCGGCGAAGGGCCGCAGGCACACAGCAGCAGGGTCAGGAGCGAGAGCGGGATCAGTAGAGAGCGCATGGGTCGGCCCTTGGATACGACCCTGAGGATGCTAGCCCGCCTTGGCGTAGGCGTCCAGGAAGCGGGCCCAGCCCGCGGCGATGGGCGCGTTGCCCCCGGCGAGCTTGCGCAAGGAACGCTGCAAACGCGCGAGGTTGCCCTGTTGCCAGCGCACATCCGGCGCGACGCGCGCACCCCGGTCGAAGTCTATGAGGAACACCTTGCCGTCTGCCGCGAGCAGGATGTTATGGGCATTCAGATCCGCGTGGCGCACGCCGGCATCGTGGAACCGCCGCACGCAGCGGCCCATCGCTTCCCAGGGGATGTCCGTAGGAGTTGTGAGCACCTCGGCCAGGGAACGGGCGCCCGGGATGCGGCGGGTGATGAGGTCCGCTCTATAGAGGACTCCCTCGCGTACCACCCGGGCCGCAACCGGCTGGGGCACCGGCAGGCCTACCTTATATAGGGAGTCCGTGAGCCGCCACTCGCGCCAGGCGCGGGTGGCTTCGAGTCCGGTCCATAGATAGAGATCGCGGATGAAGCGCCCCGGCAGGCCGCCGCGCCGGTAATGACGCAGCACCCACTGTTCACCGCCGCGCTCCAGTATCCACGCGGAACCGCGTCCGCCGATGACGATTGGGGTGCTCGCCGCCGCCGTGGGCGGCGTGAACAGCACCGCATCCGCGTGGTCAAGCAGAGCGTCATCGTATAGGATGACCGCGTCTCCGGATCGTTGCGTCCTGGCTGCCATCACGGTCCCCGAAGCATGCCCATGTCCGCTCCCGAATCGATGTGCGTGATCCGCCTCTCGGCGGTGGGTGACGTATGCCACACCCTGCCGGTGGTGCGCACGCTGCAGGCCGCGTGGCCCAAGACGCGCATCACCTGGATCATCGGAAAATTGGAAGCGAGTCTCGTGGGGGACATCCCCGGCATCGAGTTTATCATCTTCGACAAATCCAAGGGTCTGGGGGCGCACGCGGCGCTGCGCCGCGCGCTCAAGGGGCGGCGCTTCGATCTGCTGCTGCACATGCAGATGTCCTTGCGCGCGAGCGTGGCGAGCCTCAACGTGAAGGCGCCGCTGCGCTTGGGCTTCGACAGGGAGAGGGCCCACGACCTGCAGTGGCTGTTCACGAATATGCGCATCCCGCACCGGGACCGCCAGCATGTGATGGACAGCCTGTTCGGCTTCTCGGAAGCCCTGGGCATAGCGGAGCACCTGTTGCGCTGGGACATCCCACTCCCGGCCACGGCCGAGGCTTTCGCCGCGCAACAGCTGCCCGGCGATCAACCCACCCTCATCATCAGTCCCTGCGCCAACCTGCGCTTCCGCAACTGGCGGAGCTGGCAGCCGGAGCACTACGCGGCCCTGGCGGACCACGCCGCCGCGAAACACGGCATGCGCGTCTACGTCACCGGCGGCCGCAGCGAGATCGAACGCGCCTACGGCGAGCGCATCACTGCGCTCTCGAAGACGGGTGCCAACGACCTCGTGGGCAAGACCTCCCTCAAGGAACTGCTGGCGCTGTTGGCGCGGGCCACGGTGCTGGTCTCGCCGGACTCGGGTCCCGTGCACATGGCCACCGCCGCCGGCACGCCCGTGATCGGCCTCTACGCCACCACCAACCCGGACCGGGCAGGGCCCTATCTCAGCCAACGCTGGCGCGTGGACCGTTATCCCGATGCGCTCAAGCAGTTCGATGGGCTCACACCCGAGACCGCACCCTGGGGCACGCGCGTGCGGGATCCGAAGGCCATGGACTGCATCCAGGTCGCGGACGTGACGAGGAAACTGGACGAGCTCATGGCCGCGCGGGTGCGCGGCGAGAAACTGGTCAGCGTGCAGGGATCGTGAGGATAGCTTCGAGACCACCGGCAGGATGGTTCTGCAGGATGAGCGTCCCGCCATGCAATTCGGCGATGTTGCGGGCGATGCTGAGGCCAAGTCCCACACCACCGCTCTCGGCGCTGCGGGCCGCATCCAGACGATAGTAGGGCTCGAACACCTTCTCCAACTCATCCGGCGGGATGCCGGGGCCCGCGTCCCTCACCCGGATCGCCACCGCCTCCCCCAGGTCCTCCACCGTGATGATGGCGCGCTTGCCGTAGCGGATGGAGTTGGTGACGAGGTTATCCAAGAGGCGCCGCAAGGCGCGCGGCCGCAGCGGTACCGGCCGCTCCACCCGTCCCTGCAGCTTCACGTCATAACCCGTATCGATGGAATCGGTCTCCAGGCTCTCCAGCAGGGCCATCAGGTCAACGTTCTGCACCGGCTCACGGTCCTCGAAACCGCGCAGGAAGGACAGCGTGGCGCTGGTCATGTCTTCCATGTCCTGGAGGTCGCGGACCAGCTTGCCCTTCAAGGCCTCGTCGGACAGCAACTCGGCCCTCAGCCGCATGCGGGTGATAGGCGTGCGCAAGTCATGGGACACCGCCGTGAGGATGCGGGTGCGCTCATATATATAGTCGCGCAGGCGCGCTTGCATGGTGTTGAAGGCCGCCGCCGCCGCGCTCACCTCCAGGGGGCCCTGTTCCGGCAGCGGCGGCCGGTGGATGTCCCGGCCCAGCTCGTCCGCCGCGCGGGCCAGAGTCGAGAGTGGCCGGGTCACCCAGCGCACCGCCAGGAATGACACCAGCAGCACCGACACCAGCAGCACCGCGAGGCTCAGCACCAGCCGCGCCGGGCTGTCGCTCAACACCCACGGGCGGGGATGGTCGAAGTTGACCCAGCTGCCGTCCTTCAGCTGCACCTCGGTGATGACGTGCTCGCTGCGCTCGATATTGGGTGCATTCACCGGCACCGGCACGCCGGCGACGGATTCGGCGGGAGTGCGCTCCGCCACGACCACGCGCACGTCACGGCTGCCGAGCAGTTCCGCGAGCGCCGCCTGGTAATCGGTGGAGGCCGGGTCGCGCTGGCCGACGGCGCGCGGCTGGTCGCTCAGGCTCACCAGCAGGCGCGGCGTGGTGATGATGCCGGCGATGCGCTGGCGCTCGTGCGCGTCCAGGGAATCCATGAGCCGGACCGCCTGGGCCACGCGTTGGGCCCACTGGGCGTCGCTGAAGCGAAACAGGGCGTCGTCCCGCTCGGAGAGGGCGATGTAGGCGCTGATGAGCTGCGCGACGAAGAGCCCTGAGAGCAGCACCAGCGCCAGGCGGCCGTAGAGCGAGCGCGGCCAGAGCCCCTTCATCCGTCCACCTCCACCGGCACCGCGAACACGTAGCCCTCGCCGCGCACCGTCCGGATGAAAGCCGGCACCCGGCCGTCATCCCCGAGCCGCTGGCGCAGGCGGCTCACCTGCACGTCGATGCTCCGGTCGAAGGGCATGTGGCTGCCACGGCCGCGGATCATCTCGGTGAGCTGGTCGCGACTCAGCACCTGTCCCGCGTGGTGCAGGAACACGCTGAGCAGTCGATACTCGGCTCCAGAGAGGGGCGTGGTCACGCCCGCCGACGACACCAGTTGGCGCGTCAGGGTATCCAGGGTCCAGCCGGAGAAGCTGAAGCGGCGCGCCTGTTCCGGCGTCACGTCCTCAGGCAGGGTGCGGGCCCGGCGCAACACGCTCTGGATGCGGGCCAGCAGCTCGCGCGGGTTGAAAGGCTTGGCCAGGTAGTCGTCGGCGCCGGTCTCGAGGCCGGTGATCCGGTCCGCCTCCTCGCCCCGGGCCGTCAACATGATGATGGGCAGGATGGAGCCGGCCCGCAGCCGGCGACAGAGGCTGATGCCATCCTCCCCCGGCAGCATCAGGTCCAGCACCGCGAGATCGAAGCGGTTGTCCTCCAGGGCCTCGTCCATGCTGCGCCCGTCCGGCACGGCGGTCACGTGGAAGCCTTCCCGGGTCAGGTACTCCGACAGCAGCGAGCGTATCTCGGCGTCGTCGTCCACCAGCAGGATGTGATCGCGTTTGCTCATGGCTTCACGGTGGATCGGCGCCGTGCATGCGGCGCCGTATTGGGTAGGCGGTGATTCTATCCGCCAGCCTGGGGTAGCATGTATCAAAGTGTATCAGCCACGACCCAGCAACGGCGGGGGTGCGAGAATACCCGCCCGCGTTCGGACCTGTTGTGAACCTCTTTGGCTTATCCGCGTCTGTATCCGATACGCGCCCGATCTTCCGGAATCCCCCATGCCCAAGTCCGCGACACTGCGTCTCCCACTCGCCGCTCTGACAGCAGCGGCTTGCCTATATATAGGCACGGCGGCAGCGGCCGACCCGGCGCCCCACTTCGACCAGCCGCTGACGCTGGTGCAGCTCACGGACCTCACGCTCTCCAATAATCCCGCCACGCGCATCGCCTGGGCGTCCATCCGCAGCAGCGAAGCGGGCGTGGAACTGGCGCGCTCCGGTTACTGGCCGCAGGTCAGCGTGGGCTACAGCTTCGAGCGCCTGAAACAGGTGAACACCAACGGCGTCGCAGGCGGCGTGCAGAACCGCTACGGCCCCGCCATAGATCTCAGCTACCTGCTGTGGGATTTCGGTGTGCGCTCCGGCACCACCGATGCGGCCAAGTACGCGCTCACGGCATCCCAGCTCGATGCGAACCAGACCATGCAGGACCTGATCCTGCAGGTGGAACAGGACTACTACCAGGTGCTGGGCTTCCAGGCGGTGCAGGACGCTGACCTGCAGAGCGTGCAGGATGCCACCGCGAGCCTGGATGCCGCCAACCAACGCAAGGGCTCCGGCCTCGCCACCATCGGCGACGTCTACCAGGCGGAAGCGGCCCTCGCCGGCGCCAAGCTCGCGCTGCAGACGGCCCAGGGACAGCTCGCCGTCGCCCGCGGCCAGCTCGCACTCACCGTCGGCTATCCCGCCGACAGCGCCATCCCCCTCGCATCCTGGGATGATCAGGTGAACGCGACGCTGCCGCCCGGGAACATCCATGATCTGCTCGCGAAGGCAGAGGATGCGCGCCCCGAGGTGCTCGCCTCCAAGGCACAGGAACAGGCTGCGGTGGCGACGCTGGAAGCCACCAAGGCTCAGGGCTGGCCGGTGCTGACGCTGGATGCCAGCGCGGGCCGCAACACCACCGACCTCGGCGGCAAGAAGACGACCTCCACTGCCTACAGCGCGGGCTTGAACCTGAGCTTCCCGCTCTTCACCGGCTTCGCCGATCAGGCGGACAACCGCCGCGCCCAGGCGGCGGTGGATATCGCCCAGGCCACCACCGATCAACTGGTACAGGCGGTGCAACTGGAAGTCTGGCAGGCCTACCAGAACATGCGTACCGCGGCCTCCAACCTGGACACTACCAGCGCCGGTCTCAAGAGCGCGCAGCAGGCCGGTGACGTGACCCAGGCCCGCTACAAGAATGGCCTGGACAGCATCCTCGACGTGCTCTCCGCCCAGGCCACCCTCGCCAACGCGCGCGTGCAGGACGTGCAGGCGCGCCTCAACTGGTTCGCGGCTCTCGCCGCCATGGGGCACGCCATGGGCGGCCTCGACGTGCCTAAAGACAAACTGGAGCAGCAGCCTTGAGCGCCGCCAAGAACAAGAAGGTCTTCTGGATCATCGGCGGCATCGCCGCCTTGCTGGTGGTGCTGGTGGCCCTCAGGGTGTGGAGCAACGCCCGCAACAGCCGCCGCCACGACCAGGTGGATAGCCTGACGGTTACCATGGGCCAGGCCAAGGTGCAGGCCATGCCCCTCACGCTCACCGCCGTGGGCCAGGTGCTGCCCGAGCACATGGTGCAGGTGCGGCCGCAGGTCTCCGGCATGCTGAAGGAGGTCTACTTCACGGAAGGCCAGACCGTGACCCAGGGCCAGCGCCTGTTCCTCATCGATCCGGCTCCCTTCCAGGCGGCCCTCGCCTCCGCCAAGGCCGCCGCCGACAGCACCAAGGCCAACGCCGACCGCCTCGAGCCGCTGGCGAAGCAGGACTTCGTCACGCCCCAGGAATACGAGAACGCCCGCGCCGCGGCGGACCAGGCCCAGGCCGCCTACCAGCAGGCCCAGATCAACCTCTCCTATACCGACATCCGCGCCCCCATCGCGGGCCGCACCGGCAGCCTGGCGGTGAAGTCCGGCAACATCGTCTCGCCCACCGACGTGACGCCGCTGGTGGTGTTGAACCAGATGCAGCCCATCCAGGCGCAGTTCAACCTGGCGCAGCAGTTCCTGCCGCAGGTGCGGGAGTACGACGCCAAGCACGCCCTCAAGGTGTACATCACCCACGAGGACGGCACCGGACAGCTGGACGAAGGCAAGCTCGTGTTCATCGACAACGCCGTCAACACCAGCACCGGCACCGTGATGTTCAAGGCCAGCATGCCCAACAAGCAGGAACAGCTCTGGCCCGGCCAGTACGTGGGGGTGAGCCTGCAGCTTGCCCTGCAGCAGGACGCGGTGGTCATCCCCCAGAGCGCGGTGCTCACCGGCCAGCAGGGCAACTACGTGTACGTGGTGCAGGCGGGCGTGGCCGAGCAGCGTGCCATCAAGGTGGACCGGCAGATCGGCGACCTGGCGGTGGTCTCCACGGGCCTCAAGGCCGGCGAAGAGATCGTGACCCAGGTGCCGCGCAACCTCCGGCCCGGCTTGCACGTGAGCGCCGACCCCTCGGCCGCGACGCCCAAGGCCGAGATCGCCGTGCCCGGCACCCAGCAGTGAGCCTCGCGGCGAGGAACGAGCAGTGAATCTATCGGCCCCGTTCATCCATCGCCCGGTGATGACCACGGTCATCATGGCGGCCCTGCTCGTGTTCGGCATGTTCGCCTACACCAGCCTGCCGGTGAGCGAGCTGCCGAGCGTGGACTTCCCCACCATCAACGTGTCCGCCAGCCTGCCGGGCGCCAACCCGGAGAACATGGCTTCCTCGGTGGCCACTCCCCTGGAGCGCCAGTTCAGCAGCATCGCCGGGCTCACCTCCATGAGCTCCACCAACGGCACCGGCAACACCAACATCACCCTGCAGTTCGACCTGTCGCGCAACATCGACGCGGCCTCCCAGGACGTGCAGACCGCCATCTCCCAGAGCATCCGCCAACTGCCGGTGAACATGCCCTCGCCGCCGACCTTGCGCAAGGTGAACCCGGCGGACTCGGCCATCATCTACCTGTCGCTCACCGCCAACAGCGTGCCCATGACGCAGCTGGACGAGTACGCCGAGACCCGCGTAGCCGAGCAGCTCTCGCAGATCCCGGGCGTGGCGCAGGTCATCGTGTTCGGGTCGTACCAGTACGCCGCGCGCATCTACGTCAACCCCTACGCGCTCTCGGCCCGCGGCCTGTCCCTGACCCAGCTCACGGACGCCATCCAGAGCAACAACACCAACCTGCCCTCCGGCACCCTCTACGGCAGCAACCACACCTACACGGTGCAGAGCGACGGCCAGCTCACCGATGCCGCCGCCTACAACCAGATGATAGTGGCGTACCAGAACGGCGCGCCGGTGCACCTCTCGGACGTGGCCAAGGCCGTGGACGGGGTGCAACAGGACAAGGCCCTCACCACCTTCTCAGACGCCAATGACGAGGGCGGCAAGATGCGCCCCGCCATCGTGCTCGCCATCAAGCGCCAGCCGGGCGCCAACACGGTGCAGGTGTCCCAGGCGGTGCAGGCCTTGATGCCGGAGATCACCCGGCAGGCGCCGGGCGACGCCACCATCCACCTGCTCTACGACCGCGCCAGCTTCATCAAGGGCTCCATCGGCGACGTGCGCACCACGCTCATGATCGCCATCCTGCTGGTGGTGGGCGTGATCTTCCTGTTCCTGAGGAACCTCAGGGCCACCCTCATCAGCGCCCTGGCCCTGCCCACCTCCGTGATCGGCACCTTCGCCATCATGCAGCTGGCGGGCTTCAGCCTGGACAACCTGTCCTTGATGGCCTTGACGCTGGCTGTGGGCTTCGTGGTGGACGACGCCATCGTGGTGCTGGAGAACATCGTGCGCTTCCGCGAGCACGGCGAGCCCAGCATGCGCGCCGCCCTCATCGGCAGCCAGGAGATCGGTTTCACCGTGGTGTCCATGACCCTGTCCCTGGTGGCGGTGTTCATCCCCATCCTGTTCATGGGCGGTATCGTCGGCCGCCTGTTCAGCGAGTTCGCCCTGACGGTCGGCATCGCCATCCTCATCTCGGGTTTCGTGTCCCTGACCCTGACCCCCATGCTCTGCTCGCGCTTCATCAAGGAGAGTGAGAGCCACGGCAAGGTCTACAACACCCTGGAGAACGGCTTCGAGGCGATGCGCGAAGGGTACCGGGTCGGCCTCACCTGGGCGGTGGACCATTGGCGCAGCATGCTGGGGGTCGGCGGCCTGATCCTGCTGCTCACTTTCGTGCTGTTCGCGCTGGTGCCCAAGGGCTTCATCCCGAGCGAGGACACGGGCCAGGTCATCGGCAACACCCAGGCGCCGGAAGGCATCACCTTCGAGCAGCTGAACGCCATGCAGCAGCAGGTGGCGAAGGTGGTGCAGCAGAACCCGGGAGTGCAGGCGGTAATGTCCAGCGCCGGTCAGGGCGGCGGCGGCACCAGCGGCAGCAATATCGGGCGGCTCTTCATCAGCTTGAAGCCCATGAGCGACCGCAAGAAGGCCGATGACGTCCTGGTGCAGCTGCGCAAGGCCATGGAGCCCCTGCACGGCATGCAGGTCTTCTTCCAGAACCCGCCGGCGGTGAACATCGGCTCCCTCGGCGGCAACGCCCAGTTCCAGTACGTGCTGCAAGGGCCGGACATCGACACCCTCTACGCCGCCGCGCCCAAGTTCGAGCAGCAGCTGAACAAGATGCCCGGCGTGCAGGACGTGAGTTCGGACCTGCAGCTCGACAACCCGCAGATCGACGTGAACATCAACCGCGAGGCCGCCTCCAGCCTCGGCGTGAGCGCCCAGCAGATCCAGTCCATCCTCTACAGCGCCTATGGCGGGCAACAGGTGAGCACCATCTACGGCGCCACCAACGAGTACTGGGTGATGATGCAGCTCGCGCCCCAGTTCCAGTCGGACATCGGCGCCTTGAACGCCCTCTACGTGCAGGGGGCTGGCAACAACCTGGTGCCCTTGCGCGCCGTGGCGGACATCAGGCCCAGCGTGGGCCCGCTGCAGGTGAACCACTACGCCCAACTCCCGGCGGTGACCCTGTCCTTCAACATGGCGCCGGGCCTGTCCCTCGGCACGGTGACCTCGCGCATCGAATCCCTGGCGGCGAGCACACTGCCCTCGGATGTCACCGGCAGTTTCGCCGGCAATGCCCAGACCTTCAAGCAGTCCATGGTGGACCTGCCCATCCTGCTGCTCGTCACCATCCTCGTCATCTACATGGTGCTCGCCATCCTCTACGAGCACTTCATCCACCCCATCACCATCCTCACGGCCCTGCCGTTGGCCATGGTGGGGGCCTTGCTCTCGCTCATCCTGTTCGGCGAGGAGCTGAACATCTTCAGCTTCGTGGGCCTCATCATGCTGGTGGGCCTGGTCAAGAAGAACGGCATCATCATGGTGGACTTCGCCCTGCAGATCCGCCGCGAGAAGGGCCTCTCGGCCCGCGACGCGATCATCGAGGCCTGCCTGGTGCGCTTCCGCCCCATCATGATGACCACCATGGCCGCCATCCTCGGCACGCTGCCCATCGCGCTGGGCTTCGGCATGGGTGCCGAGGCGCGCCGGCCTCTCGGCATCGCCACCGTGGGCGGCCTGATCTTCTCCCAGATGCTGACCCTGTTCCTGACGCCGGCCTTCTACGTGGCCATGGAGCATCTCTCGGCACGCCTCGGCCGTGCCGGTGATCTGGAACCCAACGCCGCGCCGGTACACAACGAATAATAGAGAAGGTGATGTCATGTCCAAGATGACGAACGTGCAGATAGCCCAGGACATCGAAGGCTACGTGGAGCGCCCGCAAGGCGCCGGCCCCTTCCCGGGCGTCCTCGTGATAATGGAAGCCTTCGGCATCACCGGCCACATCCAGAAGGTGTGCCGACGCCTCGCCGATGCGGGCTTCGTGGCCCTGGCGCCGGACCACTTCCACGGTGAGGTCATCCCCTACGACTCCCAGATGGACAAGATCCTCGACAAACTGAAGAGCCTGAAGGATGAGCAGTTGGTGAAAGAAGTCGGCCAGTCCCTGGACTGGTTCGACCAGCAGAAGGACGTGAAACGCGGCGCCCACGGCATCATCGGCTTCTGCATGGGCGGCCGGCTCGCCTTCCTGTCCAACTGCCGCTTCCCCGGCCGCCTGCAGGCGGCGGTGGGTTTCTACGGCGGCGCCATCGCCCCCGGCACGGACCCGGACCGCTTCGGCCGCACTCCACCCATCGGCGAAGCGGCCAAGATGCAGGCACCCCTGTTCCTGGGCTATGGCGCCGACGACCAGGGCATCCCGGGCGATGAACATGCCCGCATCGCCAAGGTGCTGACGGATGCCAAGAAACGCTACGTGCTCTCGGTGTACCCGGGCGCGGGCCACGCCTTCCTGTGCGAGGAACGGTCAGCCTATGCCCCAGCGGTGGAACCGATCGCCTGGCGCGAGGCCATAGAGTTCTTGCACGCGAATCTCGGCTAGTTACACGCGGTTACAAAACCCCAGGCGTCGAACCGTCATCTCCCACCCGGCGGGGGCGTTACTGTCGTAGTGCCTCCGCATCACGGATAGCCCATGACCCGTCGCAAGCTCATCTCCCTCGCCGCCATCGCCATAGCGGTCATCCTCGTCCTGCTCGTCGGCTGGCGCTTCCTGGCCGGCCGCCACCGGCACGACTATGCGGCTTCGGGCCTGCAGATGAAGCCCCTGGACAAGGGCGAGGTCTCGCTCATGATCAAGTCCTCCGGCACCCTCAATCCGGTGGTGCTGGTGGACGTGGGCACCCAGGTCTCCGGCACCCTCTCCAAGCTCTACGTGGACTACAACTCGCCGGTGAAGAAGGACCAGGTGCTGGCCGAGCTGGACCAGACCCTGTTCCTCTCCCAGCTGCACCAGGACGAGGCGGCAGAGGCCAGCGCCGAGACCAACCTGAAGATCGCCCAGCGCAGCGACCAGCGCCTCTCGGGACTGCTGCCCTCGGGCTACGTGGCCCAGTCCGACGTGGACACCGCCGACAACGCCCTCGCGAGCGCCCAGGCCCAGGTGCAGGCGGCACACGCAGCGGTGGAGCACGACCACATCAACCTCGGCTACTCCATCATCCGTTCGCCCGTCTCAGGAGTGGTGATCTCCCGCAGCGTGAACGTGGGCCAGACGGTGGCGGCGAGCTTCCAGACGCCGACGCTCTTCGTCATCGCCCAGGACCTCTCGAAGATGCAGATAGACCTCAACCTGGATGAGGCGGACGTGGGTCACGTGCACCCGGGCCAGCCGGTCAGCTTCACGGTCGAGGCCTTCCCGGACCGCAGCTTCAAGGGCGCGGTGCGCATGGTACGCAACGACTCCACCACCACCCAGAACGTGGTCACCTACGACGTGGTGATAGACACCGGCAACCCGGACCTGGTCCTGCGCCCCGGCATGACCGCCTCCGCCGCCATCCTCACGGACAAGCGCGCGGGCGTGCTCAGGGTCCCGAACGAGGCGCTGCAGATCGCCAACAGCGGCCTCATCAGCGCCGACGCTACGCCCCCGGACGGGAAGTGGGACGGCAGCATCTTCGTGATGCAGCACGGCCAGCCCCACCAGGTGTTCGTGAAGCTGGGCCTGCAAGGGGACCAGTACTCCGAGATCACGGACAGTTCCGAGGACCTGGACGAAGGCACGCCCATCGCCACCGGCGTCAACGCCGCCCGCACTCCGCCGCGCGGGCCCTCATGACGGCCATCATCGACGCCGAGGGCGTGCGCAAGGTCTACCGCACCGGCAGCGGCGTGGACTTCACCGCCCTGCACGGGGTCGACATCCGCATCGAAGCAGGCGAGTTCGTGGCCATCACCGGCCACTCCGGCTCCGGCAAGACCACCTTCATGAACATCGTGGGCTGCCTGGATAGGCCCACCGGCGGCAGCTACCGGCTGCTGGGAGAGGACGTGGGCACGGCACCCGCCGCCGCCCTCTCGGCGGTCCGCAACCAGCACATCGGTTTCGTGTTCCAGAACTTCAACCTGCTGCCCCGCTACAGCGCCCTGGACAACGTGGGCCTGGCACGCCTCTATTCCGGCGACACCCGGGCCGAGGCGCGGGTGAAGGCGCTGCGCGCCTTGGACATGGTGGGCCTCGCCTCCCATGCGGAACACCGCCCCACGGAACTCTCCGGCGGCCAGCAGCAGCGGGTCGCCATCGCCCGGGCCCTCGTCAATTCGCCGAAGCTCCTGTTGGCAGACGAGCCCACCGGCAACCTGGACACCGCCACCTCCGAGGACGTGATGCGCCTGCTCAAGGACCTCAACCGCGATCTCGGCGCCACCGTGGTGCTGGTCACCCACGAGCCGGACATCGCCGCTGCGGCCCGGCGCCAGATCCGCTTCAAGGATGGCTATGTGGTGGATGACAGCGGAGTGCGGCACTGATGCGCAATGCGGTCCTGCTGGACGAGGCCTTCCGCGCGCTGGCAGTGAACCGGCTGCGGGCCTTCCTCACCATGCTCGGCATCGTCATCGGCATCATGGCCGTGATCGTGATGCTGGCGGTGGGGGCCGGTGCGCGGGCGCGGGTGGACTCCTCCATCTCGGCGCTGGGCACCAACACCCTCGTCATCATGAGCGGCAGCCACACCACGGGCGGCGTGCGCCTCGGGCACGGCGCCCTCTCCAACCTCACCACCGGCGACGCGGACGCCATCTCGCACCTGCCGGCGGTGTCGGACGTGTCCTCCACCCTGGGCGGTAACGTGCAGGTGGTAGCGGGCAACCAGAACTGGGCCACCAGCCTCACGGGCGTGGACCCAGGTTATCTGCGTATCCGCGCCTGGCCGCTGGCTTCCGGCCGCCCCTTCAGCGACGACGACCAGGCCCGGGCGGCTGCAGTGGCCATCGTGGGCCAGACCGTGGTGCAGAACGTGTTCGCCGGGCAGAACCCGCTTGGCCAGACCCTCCGGGTGCAGAACACGCCCCTGACGGTCGTGGGCACGCTCACGGCGCAGGGCCAGAGCTTCTTCGGCCGGGACCAGGACGACGTGGTACTGGTGCCCCTCTCCACCGCGCAACACCGCCTGTTCGGCGCGGCGCGCCCGGACTCGGTGCAGATGGTGATGGTGCAGGCCGCCTCCAAGGACTGGATCCCCTACGTGAAGGACGAGATCAGTCCCTTGCTGCGCCAGCGCCACCGGCTCGCGCCCAAGGCCGCGGACGATTTCTACGTGCGCGCCATGGATTCCCTGCTCAACACCGCTGACACGGTGACGCTGGCGGTGACGCTGCTCCTGGCGGCGGTGGCCTCCGTGTCACTGGTGGTGGGCGGCATCGGCGTCATGAACACCATGTTGGTGGCAGTGACGGAACGGACGCGCGAGATCGGCGTGCGGGTGGCCCTGGGCGCGACCCAGCGGGACATCATCCTGCAGTTCCTGCTGGAATCGATACTGATGTGCGTGAGCGGATGCCTCGTGGGCGTGCTCCTGGGGATGCTGCTCTGCTGGATCACCGAACGCATCATCCACATGCCGGTGATTGTGCAGGGCTGGTCCATCCTGCTCGCCGTGGGCGTGTCCGTCGCCGTGGGCGTGTTCTTCGGCCTCTATCCCGCGCGCCGGGCGGCCCAGCTCGACCCCATCGAGGCCCTGCGCTACCAGTAGCTCAGAAGCTCTGGTCGGTGCAGATCTTCGCCAGATGCTCCTGCAGCGGGCCTATGTCCGCTTCCATCAGGTAATCCGCGGGCTTGCTGGCGCGCAACAATAGCAGCGCCGACTTCTCGTTCACCAGGAAGGTCTCCCCCGCCTGGCCCTGGGCCGGAGCGATCTCCCATCCCGGGATCGCCACCAGCGGCAGCGCGTGGATGCGGTGGCTCAGGCCCTTCACCGGCAGGTCCGCTAGCGCACGGGCGCCGCGCTCCGCCAGCGCGATGGTATCCAAGAGCGCATGGCCGTCCTGGAACTCGATGGAGCGGCCGTTGATGCGCACCACGTCGCTCTCCTTCGCCAGTCGCCGCGCCACCAGCTTGATGACGAACACGCCGCGGTTGCCCATCACCACGTGATCCAGCACCAGGTCGCCCACGGGGACGTCATGGAACACCCGGTGGCTCTGCAGGGCCAGGCGCGCCAGCGCCGTGGCCAGCGCGCCGTGGGCACGGGCTGCGTGACGCCGTTCGCGCCAGAGGCGGAAGTCCCGCACCAGGAACACCCACCAGGCGGCGAACAGGAGGCAAGCGAGGCCGGACAGCACCCACATCCAGAGACCCGTCAGCAGGACAGCGCCATAGATCCAGAGCAAGGCACCGCTGGTGAAGCTGCAGATCGCGCCGGCCGCCAGTAACAGCAAGTCACGTTCCTTGGCGCGCAGTTCGCGCCGGGCGCGGCCGCCCGCCACGTTCTGCACCAGTCCCGGGAACGGCCCCTTGAAGCGCAGCCACGGCAGGGCGCGCACCAGCAGCCAGAGCAGTTCGAATGCGATTCCGCCGGCGAACAGGGCGCCGGTGAGCATGTTGATCAGGAGCGGCAGTTGCATCGGCCCATCCGCGGATGCAGGGGGCGCCGATTATGCCAGCGCGTCGTGCGGTCCACCGGACACCAGGAAAGGTCAAACCGGTTTATATACAGAAGTCTTATGTACAAAAGTGACGGCGCCCTCACGGGCGCCGTACATAAGGCTTATGGAAGCTGGGGAACGATCACGGCCAAGCGGCGAGAATCACACCCATGATCACGAGATAGACCAGCTGGTAACCCGCATCCAGCATGAAGGCCTTCAGGGGTTTGTCCGAATAGACGTTGGCGGTGAGGCCGGTGGTGGCCACGAAACCGATCCACAGCAGGCCGCCGAGCTTGGCGCCCGCGACGATCGCAGTGATGTGGGTGATGCGCAGCAGCACCGCGAACATGGCCGCCATCACCAGGAAGCAGGCGAAGGAGATGCCGTAGGCGCGCCCTGCACCCTTGCGCATGGACTCGATCTTCTCGGGGGTATAGCCGTTGAAGGCGACCCACTGCTTGCCGAACAGCATCGGCGCGTACCACAGGGCGCCGAGACCGAAGGCCGCCACAGCCGCCACCAGCACCGCCAGTATGTTGATGTGCAAGTATCCCATCTCCCTCTCCTCTCTCGTATGTTTGCCGGCGTAGCCGGGTGGTTCATTCGTCCTGATAGATTGCCACAACTTCCTTGCCGGAAGTATCGATATAGCCCCGGTACATGCCCTCGGTGTTGAAAGGCATGCGAATGTTGCCGTCATGGTCCATGGCGATGGCGCCACCCGTATCCCTGCCGCCCAAGTCCACGAGGTCGTGCAGCACCAGCTGATCCGCCGCCTGCCGCACCGTCATGCCCTTGTAGCGCATCAGGTCAGAGATGGTCTTGGCGAGCCCCAAGCGGATGAAGAGCTCACCCGTGCCGGTGCCGGACACGCCGCAGCTCGTGCTGTCCGCATAAGTGCCTGCGCCGATGATGGGTGAATCCCCCACCCGGCCGTAATACTTGTTGGTGAGGCCGCCGGTGGAGGTACCCGCCGCGATGTCGCCGTCACGGTCCAAGGCCACGGCCCCCACGGTGCCGTAACCATGGCCGGTGGTGCCGGGATAGATCTCCTTGGAACCGGCCTTGCCGCCCTCTTCCTTTATGGCCTGCTGTAGCTCATCCCAGCGGCGCTGGGTATAGAAGTAGCTCGCCGGCACCAGGGGCATGCCCTGGGACTTGGCGAACTCCTCGGCGCCCTCGCCCATGAGCATCACATGGGGCGTCTTGTCCATGACGAGGCGCGCGAGGTCGATGGGGTTCTTGATGTGTTCGACGCCCGCCACGGCCCCCGCCTTGAGGGTAGTGCCGTCCATGATGGAAGCATCCAATTCGTTCTTGCCGTTGTGGGCGAACACCGCGCCCTTGCCTGCATTGAACAGGGGCGAGTCCTCCATCACGCGAATGGCGGCCTGAACCGCGTCCAGGCTCTTGCCACCCTGCTTCAGCACCGCGTAACCCGCCTCCAGCGCCTGCTTCAGGGCGGCGCGGTATTGGGCTTCCGTCTCCGGCGACATGTCCTTGCGGGTGATGGTGCCGGCGCCGCCGTGGATGACGATGGCGATGGGGTGCGGCGTAGCGACGGGAGGAGTGGCGGCCATGCTTGCGACCGGCAGCAGGAAGATGATCAAGGATAGCAGCTTGCGCACGGCCTCTCCTTCACTCGCCGGCGATGGTCATCTCGTCTATGAGTACTGAACCCGTGCGGATGGCGCCCCGCAGGTCCACGTCCTTGCCGATGGCGGCGACGCCCTTGAAGATGTCCTTCAGGTTGCCGGCGATGGTCACTTCCTCCACCGGATAGGCGATCTCACCCCGTTCCACCCAGAAGCCGGAAGCGCCCCTGGAGTAGTCGCCGGTGACGCCGTTCACGCCCTGGCCCAGGAGTTCCGTCACCACGAGTCCGGTACCCATCTTCTTCAGGAGGGCGTCGTAGTCCAGCTCGCCGGATCTCACGATCAGGTTGCGCACACCGCCGGCATGCCCGGTGGTCTGGCGCTTCAGCTTACGCGCCGAGTAGCTGTCCAGAAGATAAGTGGTGGCAATGCCCTTATCCACGATCTCCTTGTCGGTGGTGGCCACGCCTTCCGAATCGAAGGCGGCGCTGGCGAGAGCGCCTTTGAGCAGGGGCCGCTCCGAGAGCTGCACGAAATCCGGGAACACCTGCGTCCCTTCCGCATCCTGCAGGAAGGAAGCGCGCCGGTATTGCGCACCGCCGCGCATGGCACCGAGGAAATGGCCCCAGAAGCCCCGCGCCAGCTCCGGCACGTAGAGCACCGGTGCCTTGCGGGTGGTGAGACGCCGCGCGCCGAGCCGCGCCACGGTGCGCTCCGCCGCCTTGCGGCCCACCGTCTCCGGCGTCTCCAGCGCGCGCACGTCCCTGGCCACGCTGTACCAATAGTCCCGCTGCATGTTCTCGCCGGTCTTGCCGATCACCGAACAGGTGAGGCTGTGGCTGGTGCTGGGGTAGCCGCCGACGAAGCCGTGGCTGTTGGCGTACACACGCAAGCCGCGATGGCTCGTCACGGTGGCGCCTTCGGAGTTCTCGATGCGCGCATCGAAGGCGCGGGCCGCTTCCTCGCAGCGGGTGGCGATGTCGATGACCGTGTCCGGTTCCGGCTCCCAGGGATGGTCGAGGTCGAGGTCCGGCAGGTCCTTCGCCATCAGCGCCGCATCCGCGAGGCCGGCGCAGTCGTCTTCGGCGGTATAGGTGGCGATGCTGCAGGCGGCGCGCACGCTCTCGCGCAGGGCCGCGGGCGAGAGGTCGGCGGTGCTGGCAGAACCCTTGCGGTTGCCGAAGTAGACGGTGAGGCCGAGACCCCGGTCGCGCTGGTGCTCGACGGTCTCCACCTCGCCCAGGCGCACCGTCAGGTTCAGGCCCGACTCCACGCTCACGCCGGCTTCCGCCTGGCTGGCACCCTGGGCGCGGGCTTCCGCGAGCACCTCCTGCACCAGCCGTTCCAGCCCGGCCTGAGTCATGGCCGGTGTATCATTGGCATCCGCCACTCGTAGCCTCTCTTTGAGAAGGTCATTCCTGCGCGACGGCCCATTCTACTATGCAACACCCGGACGACATCGAAGACGACATCCCCGAGGGCCCGAGCAAATCCCAGCTCAAGCGAGAGTCGTGGGAACTGCAGGACCTGGGCGTGGAATTGGTCAAATTGCCACCCGCGCAGCTCGCCACGCTGGATCTCCCCGAGAAGCTCATGGACGCCATCGAGCTGGCGCGACGCATCAACAGCCACGGGGCCCAGAAGCGCCAGCGCCAGTACATCGGCGGGTTGTTATCCAAGTTAGATGATGTCCAGCCCATCCGTGACCTCCTGGAGAGGCTCAAGGGCGCGGACAAGGTATCCAAGGCCCGCTTCCAGGACAACGAGCGCTGGCGCGCGCGGCTGATCCAGGAGGGTGATACGGCCTTGGCTGAGTTCCTGGAGCGCCACCCGGAGGCGGACCGCCAGCACCTGCGCCGGCTGGTGCGCGACGCGGCCCAGGAGGCCGCCAGCGGCCGTCCGCCGCGCCATGCGCGGGAGCTATTCCGCTATATCCAGAGCCTCTCCTAGGGGTCCGCAGCGGTTTATACCGCGGCCCCATGCGGGTAAAATACGTAGATGGGGACACCTAAAAAATCCGCGAAGCCGCTGGTCGGCGTCATCATGGGCTCCAAGTCCGACTGGGAGACCCTGGAGCACGCCGCCAACACCCTGGACATCATGCGCATCCCGTTCGAGACCCGGGTGGTCTCGGCGCACCGCACCCCCGACCTCCTGTTCAAATACGCCTCTTCCGCAGAACGGCGCGGCATCCAGGTGATCATCGCCGGTGCAGGCGGGGCCGCGCACCTGCCCGGCATGACCGCCGCCAAGACGCGGCTGCCGGTCCTCGGCGTGCCGGTGGAGTCCAAGACCCTGGCGGGCATCGACTCCCTGCTCTCCATCGCGCAGATGCCCGCGGGTATCCCGGTGGGTACCCTCGCCATCGGCAAGGCCGGCGCCATCAACGCCGCGCTCCTCGCCGTCGCCATCCTCGCCAACCACTCGGCGCCCATCCGCAAGCGCCTGGAAGCCTTCCGCCGCGAGCAGACCAAGAACGTGCTCAAGCATCCCGACCCTTCGCGCCGCTGAACCCTTCCATGTCCGCCAATGTGAAAACGGTAGGTTGTATCGGCGCCGGCCAATTGGGCCGCATGCTGGCGCTCGCCGGTTACCGGCTCGGCCTCAAGTTCATCTTCCTGGACAAGAGCAAGGACGCGCCGGGCGGCCAGATCGGCGACATCATCCTCGGCGAGTTCAGCGATCCGGCCAAGGTGGCGGAACTCGCCTCCAAGGTGGATATCCTCACCTACGACGTGGAGAACGTCCCGGTGGAAGCGCTGGCCGGGGTGCCGAAGGACAAGACTTTCCTGCCGCCGGTGAAGGCGCTGGCCGCCGGCCAGGACCGCCTGGGCGAGAAGACCCTCTTCAACGAACTCAAGATCCCCACCACCAAGTTCCGCCCGGTGCAGACCATGGCGGACATGGAAGAAGCCATCCACGCCATCGGTTACCCGGCGGTGCTGAAGACAAGGCGCTTAGGGTATGACGGCCGCGGCCAGCGGGTGATCCGCAGCCCCGCGGAACTCGGCTCCGCCTTCAACGCGCTCTGCGGCGTGCCGCTGATCCTGGAGGAGTTCATCGCCTTCGAGCGGGAAGTCTCCCTCATCGGCGTGCGTAACACGAAAGGCGAGACGGCGTTCTACCCCTTGGCCGAAAATACGCACCGTGAGGGCATCCTGCGCCTGTCGATCGCGCCCTATCCGGACAAGAAGCTCCAGGCGGCGGCCCAGAAGCACATGAAGAAGTTGCTGGATCGCTTCGACTACGCCGGCGTGCTCACCATCGAGTTCTTCGTGCGCAAGGGCAAGCTCATCGCCAACGAGACCGCGCCGCGGGTGCACAACTCCGGCCACTGGACCATCGAGGGCGCCGTCACCGGCCAGTTCGAGAACCACATGCGTGCCATCCTGGGTCTGCCCCTGGGCGAGACCTGGGCGGTGGGCTACTCAGCCATGGTGAACTTCATCGGCACCCTGCCGACGCGGGAAGAGGTACTGGCCATCCCCGGCGCCCACTACCACGACTACGGCAAGGAACCGCGGCCAGGCCGCAAGCTGGGCCATGCCACGCTGGTGTGCAAGACGCGGAAAGACCTGCTGAATAGACTTAAGAAATTCCCCGGACTTGACGCTTAACCTGTCCCGCCGACGGTGATCCCATCGATCCTTAAGGTCGGCTGACCGACACCCACCGGCACGCTCTGCCCTTCCTTGCCACAGGTGCCCACGCCTTCATCCAGCTTCAGGTCGTTGCCCACCATGCTCACGCGGGTGAGCACGTCCGGGCCGTTGCCTATCAGCGAGGCGCCGCGCACGGGCCTCGTCACCTTGCCGTCCTCGATGAGGTAGGCCTCGCTGGCTGAGAACACGAACTTGCCGCTTGTGATGTCCACCTGGCCACCGCCGAAGTTCACGGCGTAGAGACCCTTCTTCACGGACTTGATGATCTCCTGGGGGTCGTGGGGCCCCGGGAGCATGTAAGTGTTGGTCATGCGCGGCATGGGAAGATGGGCGAAGGACTCGCGCCGGCCGTTGCCGGTGGGCTTCACACCCATGAGCCCAGCATTGAGCTTGTCCTGCATGTAGCCCTTCAGGATGCCTTTCTCGATGAGCGTGGTGCACTGGGAGGGCGTGCCTTCGTCATCCACGTTCAATGAACCACGGCGGTCTTTCAAAGTGCCATCGTCCACCACGGTGCAGAGTTCGTTGGCCACCTTCTGGCCCACGCGGCCGGAGAAGGCGGAAGTGCCCTTGCGGTTGAAGTCGCCTTCGAGGCCGTGGCCGATGGCCTCGTGCAGCAGGATGCCCGGCCAGCCGGGGCCCAGCACCACGGTCATGGTGCCCGCCGGCGCCGGCGCGGCTTCGAGGTTGACGAGCGCCTGGCGCACGGCTTCCCGCGCGATCTTGCCGGCGAAGTCCCCTTCCAGGAAATGCCCGTAGCCGAAGCGGCCGCCGCCGCCGGAGTAACCCTGCTCGCGCCGTCCGTCCTGTTCCACGATCACGCTCACATTGAAGCGCACGAGAGGGCGCACATCTGCCGCCAGGGTGCCGTCGCTCGCCGCCACCAGCACCGTGTCGTGCACGCCGGCGAGGCTCACCATCACCTGCTTCACCCGCGGGTCGGCGCGGCGCGCCTCCGCGTCGATGCGCTCCAGGAGCTGCACCTTCTCCGCGTCCGCGAGGGTCGGGATGGGATCGAGGGGTTGATAGAGGCGCTGCGGCGCATTGGGCAGCCAGGCCTTGAGCCCGTTCTGTCCGCCTTGGCGTGCGATGGCGCGGGCCATGTCGGAAGCGCGGGTGAGCGCCGGCAACAGGATCTCATCTGAATACGCGAAGCCGGTCTTCTCGCCGGCCAACGCCCGTACGCCCACGCCCTGCTCGATGCTGTGGGCGCCTTCCTTGACGATGCCATCCTCCAGGGACCACGACTCGTGGCGCGAGAGCTGGAAGTAGAGGTCGGCGCTGTCCACCTTGTGGGCCATGAGCCGGTCCAGCACCTTGGCGATCTTGCCCTCGTCCAGGCCGGTCGGCTCAAGCAGACTCTGTTCGGCGATCTTCAGCGCATTTTCCATGGGATTACCAGTGCGGCGACCGGATGGGTCGCGTGAGGGTGACATCTCTATATGAGGGCGCCTCTGCCCATCTTAAACCAGCTTGCGGTGACTCAAGACCGGGAATTTACCCCGCAGCCGCTGCTGCTGCACCGGGTCGAACTGCCCGGTGACGATGCCGGGCTCCGCGTCACGCCGCTCACCCACCACCTCGCCCCAGGCGTCCACCAGCAGGCTCCTGCCCCAGGTGTCGCGGCCGTTGGGATGGTGGCCACCCTGGGCCGCCGCCACCGTGAACGACAGGTTCTCCACCGCCCGGGCCCGTACCAGGGTCTCCCAGTGGCGCTCGCCGGTGGTGCGGGTGAAGGCGGAAGGCACCGCGAAACAGGTCGCGCCCTGCGCGATGAGCGCGCGGAAGAGTTCCGGGAAGCGCAGGTCGTAGCACACGGCGAGACCGAGCTTGCCGAAGGGCGTCAGCACCACCACCGGCTTCTTGCCCGCTTCCGCGCGCGCCGACTCGTGGTAGCTCTCGGCCCCGCCCACCTGCACATCGAAGAGGTGGATCTTGTCGTAGAACGCCGCGCGCCGGCCTTGCGGGTCGTACACGGGGCAACGGGCGTAGGTGCGCTCGCGGGAAGCCAGCACCGGCACGGTGCCGCCCACGATCCATGCCTTCAGGTTCTCCGCTTTCTCCGCCAGGAAATCCTGGATGCGGCCGCTGCCATCCATCTCGCCGGCGGCGACCCGCTCCGCGTCGTCCCGCGCCATGAGCGCGAAGTTCTCCGGCAGCACGATGAGTTCGGCGCCCTGGGCCGCGGCCTTGGCCATGAGCTTGCCCGCTTCCCGCAAATTCACGGTCACGTCGGTGCCTGAGCACATCTGCACGGCGGCGAACTTATGCATCAGTGGACCACCTTGAGGGTGACGATGTCCTCGGGCTGGTCGGCATCTGCTTGCCTGTCGATATGGTCTGAAGGGATACCTAGCGCCACCAGCCAGTCGCCGAGTTCGTCCGCCCAGAGGTTGCCCACGTCGCTGCCGGCGTGCCGGATCACGATGCGTGCCGCGGGATCCGCCAGCCAGTCCGCCACCGCGTCGTGGACCGGCTGCAGTCGGATCAGCTCGCCGCCGCTGCGCGGCAGCGCCCACTGGTCGGCGCTCACGCTGAAGCTGTCCGGATCCGCGGGCGCGTCGGCGAAGACCGCCGGGGGCAGCCACAGCAGCGCGAGGAGCAACAGACGTCTCATGGTTTCCTGCCCGTCGCCGCCGCCGGCGGCGCATCCGGCAGCTTATCGAGCTTGGGGGCATCCCATGAGCCGGTGAGGTGGTAGCGCACTTCCCCTGCCTTGGTGAGAGGCTTCTTGAATATCTCCGTGAGCAGGAACACCACTGCCCCCACCCCCACGCCGGCCGCCAGCGCGCCCACCACGGGCAGCGTGGAACCGACGCTCGCGTCCACGATCAGGGCCTCGTCGAAATCGCGCTTGGCGAGGCCGATGCGCCCCACCAGATGGATGCTGGCGGCAGGCCCCTTCATCTGCAGGTTCTGGGTGTAGGCATCGCCGTCCTGCACGGTGAAGTCCCCTTCTATGCTGTCGTAACCGAAGCCCTTGGCGAACACATCGCTGAAGTTGAGCAGGATGCGCCGCGGCAGGGCGTTCAGGCTCAAGAGTCCGAACACACGTCCCGCGCCGGGCTGCACCTCCTTCAGCTGGCCGTCCTCGAGCTTCACGTGGATGCTGCCCGCGAGGCTGCGTGTCACGTCACCCATGGGGCTATCCTCCCAGTTGAGGGAAGCCACGATGCTGCCGTGGTCGCCGGTGATGCCCGGGTCATACCCCAGGGCCTGCAGCGACTTCTCCACATTGGTGCTCTCCACGTCCGCGTTGAGGGCGGTCCGTTGCTGGCCCGCCGGCGTCACGGTCCAGGTGCCGTCGCCGGTGATGCTGAACGTGGGCGCCGCCGCCTTGAGGTCCTCCAGCGCCACGCCATCGGCCTTAGGCACAAGCGCGAGCCCCACGTTGTCCAGCACCATGCCGCCATAGCGCAGGCGCTTGCTGGAGAAGCGCAACGCCGGGATGCTGCGCGGATCGTAGCGCACTTCGGAAGGCCCGGCGGCCTTCGCTTGTTTCGCCGCATCCTTCGCCGTCGGCACCGCCGGTGCCGGGTTGCCGAAGTCGGCCCGGTCCATGTCGAGCACGATGGGATGGGTCGCGTCCACGGCGGCGGGCACGTCGAACTTGCCTGCCAGCGGCTGGCTGTCGACGCGGCCCTGCCAGCCCTCATCGTTGCGCTGCACCGAGAGGTGCATCTGGTCCACGCTCTGGCCGAAGGCCGCCACGTGGCCCACGTCCAGGTCCACGCTGTGCAGGATGTCCGGCATGCCGTTGCCGCGCGCCGTGGCCGGCGCCACCTCGGTCTGATCGCCGGAGACCGGCAGCACCTGCTTCCACTCGTCCCAGATGAAGGACGGCAGGTAGCCGCTCACTTCCAGGCCGGGTGTCGCGGGACGCGCCGCGGTGCCGGCACCGATGCGCAGCTCCCCCCGATCGAAGGCGAGACTGCCGTCTCCCTTGGGCGCGAGGGCAAGCAGCAGCCCAAGCTCGTTGCCGTAGCTGGCGACGTAATCGAAGTCATCCGCCTCATCGAACTTCATGTTCAGCCTGGACGGCTGCGGCTCCGTCGCCGCTTTGGAGAAAGGGGCCGGCAGGGCGATGGCGAGGCCGGTGAGATCAGACCGGATCGTGAGGTTGAGGCCGGCGTTGCCCAGACCCCCCTGCAGCGGCAGCTTGCCGTCCATCTGCCAAGGGGTGCCGCCCGTGAGCCAGCGCTCGGAACCATGCCCGATGAGCGTGGCCAGGCCCGCCGCCGTGACGATACCGCGGGCGGTGAGCGTGCTGGCGCTGCCGCGGTCAGTGTGGGGTGTGCGGATGGCGAAGCTGAGCGGCCCGCCGAGAGCCATGCCGCGCACGCCCTGGGTGGCGAAACCATACTTGCCGAAGTCGAGGTCCCCTTCCAGGCGCTCCGCCGTCAGCGCTGGGATGTCGGTGAACCCGACGCTGACCTGGTGCAGCGTGACGTTGCCCTGGAGGCGGTAACGTTCCAGCTGCGTGAGCGGCAGGTAGATGTGCACCGCTGCGTCCATGTCGCCCTTGGCCGAGAGGCCGTCGAGGTAACCCGCCAAGGTCTCCTTGAGCGGACCGCTGCGCAGGAAGTCGAGGCCGTGGGAGGCGTCGCCGCGGGCGGTACCATCCACTTCCAGCACGCCGCTCGCCAGCTCCTTGAACTCTGCGGTGCCGCCCGTGAGGATGAGCCCGTTGTAGCTGCCACCCGTGAGCTTGGCCGTGAGGCCCTGGTCCAGGAAGCGCACGTCCGCGGAGTAATCCTTCACGGCGGGCCAGCCCGGCATATAGTCCAGCTCGCCGTGCTCGACGTGGAAGCGGATGTCGAAGGTGCCGCCCTTGTCATCCGGGTAGGGGAAGTCCGAGGTCGTGCCGTGGATGTCCACGCTGCCGGTCGTGACCTGGCCGCTCTTGATGGAATCGTCGAGCCACTTCACCACTTCCTTGGGCATGATGCCGACCGGGAAATAGGTGGACTTATTGCGCGCATCGGCCCGGTCCACGTCAGCGTGGATGTCCAGTGTCGGCGCGCCGCCGTCCGCCGGGAACCCCATGGCCACGCGGCCGTGTGCCGCGGCATCGGCGTTGGCGACCTTGAAGGAATCAGCTGCCACGCGCCAGCCGGCGGCATCGTGGGTGACGGCGACCATCAGGTCCGCCGAATCCGCGTGCATCTCGGTGCGGAACAGTGGCCGGAAATCGACGTTGGCGTTGCGGGCCGCGAGCTGCACCTGGCCGCCGCTCACCGCGAGATCCGCATCCCCATCCATGCCGGAGAAACCGGGCCAACCCTCGTTGGCGCGCACACCCAAATCCTGGAAGGCCGCCTTCACCGACCAGTCCTGCAATGCCTTTCCGTCCCAACGCGCCTTGAAGGTCAGGCCCGAGATGTCGCCGGTGGGGTTGTAGGCATGCAGTCGCCGTAGCGCATCGTCGGTGCCGGTGCCGAGCACTGCCGGCATCCACTGCGCGAGGGCAGTGAGGTCCTGCAACCGGAGGAAGCCTGCATCGCCGGACCAGCGGTCACCGTCCGTGCCGGAAGCGTATTCGAGATCGAGATCGCTCACGGGCCAGCCGGAAGCGCCGTACTGCAGATGGAGCTTGCGTCCTTCGAGACGCCAGCCCGTATCCTTGCGCTGCCAGCTGAACTTGCCCTGCAGGGATCCCAGGGCTGGCCCCGGGACAGTGGCGCGCTTCAGGTCGCGGCCGATGAGATCGAGATCGGCATGCTGCAGGCCGCCCTGCTGTCCGTCGGCTCTGGCATCCAGGTCGAGGCTGCCGCTCGTGAAGGTGTCCTGCACGGATGCGGGACCGTAGCTCAACCAGCGCCTGAGCTGCAAGCCGGTGCCATGCAACTCCGCGTGCCAGTCCCAGAGCGCGGGCTCGATGCCCTGCCCCTTGATGTCGGCCTCGAACTTGAGCCCGTGGCCGAATTCCACCGGCAGCTGCATGTTGCCCTGCAGGCGATGGTCATCCGCGCTGTTGTCGACGCTGAGGTTGAGGTGCTGGAACACCGCCGGACCCCCGTTCCGCGCATCGAACAGCGTGAGCTGGCCATTCTTGATCGCCACCTCAGCCCTCTGGGAGAATATCTCCTCGAGGCTGCGGCGCCAATCGGTGTCGGTCTTCTGGGCGGCCCCTTCCAGGCCGCGCACGTCATAGCTGCCGTCCGCCTCCCGCTCCACTTCCACGCGCGGCGCCACCAACACCACCCGGTCAGGGCGCGGCAGCTGCCCGTGCAGCAGGCTCTTCAGGGCCAGGCCGAGCCTGATCTCCTGGGCCGCCACCACCACCCGCTGCCGGTCACGGCTGAGGATGCGCACGTCCTCCAGCGCCATCTCCGGCCCGTGCCAGCCCCACTCGGCGGTCATGGCGTGGATCTCCACCGGATGCTGCAGTGCGGTGCTGGCCCACTGCTCCACCTGGGCACGGTAGCCCGGCACCAGCGGCGTGAGCAGCCGGAACAGGCCCGCCAGCGCCGCCAGCAGGATCACCAGGGCGGCGAACACCCCGGCGCTCCATTTCCAGAGGCGGCGCTTCCAGTTCATCAGATGGGCACCACGTCGAACTGTTCCTGCGTATATAAGGATTCGACCTGCAGGCGGATGGGCTTGCCGGCCTGGGCCGAGACTTCCGCCAGGGCCACGGACTCCTGGTCCAGCAGGAGGTCCACCACTTCCTGCGCAGCCAGTACCCGAAGTTCCTGGGAATCAACCTGGCGCGTGGCGCGCAGGAGCTCGCGGAACACGTCGTAGCACACCGTCTCGGCGGTCTTGATGGAACCGCGCCCCTGGCATGCGGGACAGGGCTCGCAGAGCACGTGTTCCAGGCTTTCGCGGGTGCGCTTACGGGTCATCTCGACGAGGCCGAGAGCCGACACGGCCGTCACCTGGCTCTTGGCGTGGTCCTTGGCGAGCGCCTGCTGCAGCGCTTCCAGCACCGACTCCTTGTGGCTCTCCTCGTCCATGTCGATGAAATCGATGATGATGATGCCGCCGAGGTTGCGCAGGCGAAGCTGGCGCGCGATGGCCTGGGTGGCTTCCATGTTGGTCTTGAGGATGGTGTCCTCGAGGGTGCTCTTGCCCACGTAAGCGCCGGTGTTCACGTCGATGGTGGTCATCGCCTCGGTCTGGTCGATGACCAGATGGCCGCCGGACTTCAGCGGCACCTTGCGCTCCAGCGCCCGCTGTATCTCCTCCTCGATGCCATGCTGCTCGAAGATGGGTTTGGGCCCCGCATGCACGCCGATGCGCGCGCCCATGCCGGGGATGAACATGTCCGTGAACTGGCGCATGCGCTCCGCGGTCTCGCCGGAATCCACCTGCACGGTGTGCACCTGCTCGCCCGAGAGGTCGCGCAGGATGCGCACCGCCAGCGGGAGGTCCTCGTGCACCCGCTCGCCGGAGCGGGCCTTGGAGCCCGCCTCGCGCACGCTCTCCCACAGCTTGTTCAGGAACAGCATGTCGGCACGCAGGGCCTCGGGCTCCGCACCTTCGGCGGCGGTGCGGGCGATGTAGCCGCCCGGCGCGAGTCCCGATGCGTAGCCCTCGATGTGCGACTTGAGGCGCACCCGCTCCGCCTCATCCTCGATGCGCGCCGAGAGGCCGATGCCGTGGCCCTCGGGCATGTAGACGAGATAGCGGGAAGGGATGCTGACGCGGGTGGTGAGACGTGCGCCCTTGCTGCCGAGCGGGTCCTTCAACACCTGCACCATGAGTTCCTGGCCTTCGTGCAGCAGCTCGCGGATATCCGGCGCAGGCGGATGGGCTTCCGGGTCTGCGCCGGCGGCATGGCCCTGGGGGCGGCTGATGTCGGCGGCATGCAGGAAAGCAGTGCGCGCGAGACCGAGTTCCACGAAGGCGGCCTGCATGCCCGGCAGCACCCGCGTCACGGTGCCCTTGTATATGTTGCCCACCAGCCCGCGGCGGCGCGTGCGCTCGACGTAGATCTCCTGCAATACGCCGCTTTCCACTAACGCCACCCGGGTCTCCCGCGGGGTGACGTTGATCAGGATCTCGCTCATGTGACTGCTCTGATTTAAGGGTTGAGGGGTGGCGAGTCGCGCCGACTCGTCACTCCTTAAACCTCATGCTTCAGAGCAAGCGCACGCCCGCTTTCTGCAGCAGCGCCGCGGTCTCGAAGAGCGGCAGACCCATGACGCCGCTGTAGCTCCCTTCCAGGCGCTCGACGAACATCCCGCCGAGGCCCTGGATGCCGTAGGCGCCGGCCTTGTCCCGGGGCTCACCGCTCTGCCAATAGGCTTCGGCTTCCTGGGAGGAGAGGGTCCGGAACCGCACACGGCTCTCGCTCAAGGCCATGTCTAGGCTGCCGGTCTGCCACAGGGCCACAGCCGATAATACTTGATGCCCGCGCCCCGAGAGCCGGGCCAGCATCGCCAGGGCGCCCTCCCGGTCCCTGGGCTTGCCGAGGATGGCTCCATCCACCACCACCGCCGTATCCCCCGCCAGGATAGGCAGTCCCGGCCTGGCGATGAGCCCTGCCGCGGTCTCGGCCTTGAGGCGGGCGATGCGCCCGACATAATCCGCTGGAGCCTCGCCGGACTTGGGGGTCTCATCCACGTCCACCGCCACCACCTCGAAGCGCAGGCCCAGTTGCTCCAGCAACTGCTTGCGGCGTGGCGAGGCGGAGGCGAGGTAGAACTGGATGTCCATCAGGCCCGATGGTACGGATGGTTCTTGAGGATGGACCAGGCTCTATATAACTGTTCCGCCACCACCACCCGCACCAGGCCATGGGGCAGCGTGAGAGGGGAGAGGGACCACTTGAGGCTGGCCTTGGCGCTGCACTCGGGCGCGAGGCCGTCGGGCCCGCCCACCAGCAGCGCCTGGTCGCGGCCCTCCTGCAACCAGCCGTTCAGGAGCTTCGCCAGGGCTTCGGTGTCGAGCGGCTTGCCGCGCACTTCCAGGGCGGTGATGCCTGCGCCTTCCGGCAGGGCCGCCAGCATCTTCGTGCCCTCCTCCTGCATGGCCTTGCGCGCATCGCCGCCGGCGCGGGATGCCCCCAGCGGGATCTCCTTCAGCAAGAGCCTGCACTCGGGCGGCATGCGCCCGGCGTAGTCGTCGAAACCCTGGCTGATCCAGGACGGCATCTTGGTGCCGGCGGCGATGAGATGGATGCGCACGGGGTGCCGCGCGTCAGGTGCCGGCGGCCTTGTTCATGTCGGGCAGCCAGAGCTTCTCCAGGTTGTAGAAGTCGCGCACCTGCGGGCGCATCACGTGCAGCACCACGTCGCCGATGTCCACCAGCACCCATTCGCCACCCTGCTCGCCTTCCACGCCCATGGGCTTCACGCCCTTCTCGCGCACTGCGTCGAGCGCGTTGCGCGCCAGGGACTTCACGTGACGGTCCGAGGTGCCGCTCACGATCACCATGAAGTCGGTGATGGCGGTCATGCCGCGCACGTCCAGCACGCGGATGTCCACGCCCTTCATGTCCTCCAGGGCGGCCACCACCAGGTCCTTCAGCTTCTCGGGTTTCATGCTCTTACCTCATGCATAGCAATGCGAATCCTGTATGTAGGCGCGTACCGACTCGGGCACGAGGTAGCGCACGTCGCCGCCCCGGGCCAGCGTCTCCCGCACCTGGGTGGAGGAGATCTCGAGCTGCGTGACCGGCTGCAGCAGCACCTGCCCCGCGGTCCCGATCAAATCCTCGGCCTTGCGCTCCCGCAACACCTCGGCGATCTCGCCGCCGGTCTGCAGCGTCCAGCCCGGGCGGTGGGCCACCGCCACGTGGGCCAATGCGAATATCTCGCGCCAGCGGTGCCAGCCTGGGAAGCCCAGGAAGGCATCCATCCCCACCACCAGCACCAGCGCATCCGTGGGGTGCTCGCGGCGCAGTCCCGTGAGCGTGTCCACGGTGTAGGACGGCGCGGCGGTCTTGATCTCCCGCTCATCCACCTGGAAACGCGGCTCGTCCCGCACCGCCGCCCGCAACATTGCCAGGCGCTGCGCGGCGGAAGCCGCCGGCGCGCCGCGATGAGGCGGCTGGCCGGAGGGGATGAAACGCATGCTGTCCAGGGAGAGCGCGTCGAGGATCTCGAGCGCGGGCCGGAGGTGGCCGAAGTGGATGGGGTCGAAGCTGCCCCCGAAGATTCCGATCTTTCTCATCCGCTGCCGCGGCACTCCTAATCTATCGGCCGGCGTTACCGCCCGCCATCGATGTGGTCAATTGTAGCAGTTCGTCCCAGGGGCTCCCCTGGGCGCGGCCTTTCATGACCCGGTCCGCATGCAACCCGCGCTTCAGGAGCCGCTGCCACCCCAAGGCCCTGCGGCGTTTCAGGGCCGACTGCACCAGGGGGCGGCGCCGTTCCCATATGCCGGCCAGGGCCCGCTGCGGGGGCGCACCCGCCTCGATCTCGATGGAGAGGGAGGCCAGTTCCTTGATCTGGCGCAGGAGCGCCCCCAGGATCATCACCGGCTCCTCGCCTTCCGCCTGCAGGCCTTCCAGCACGCGCACGGTGCGCGGCACGTCGCCCGCCAGGGCCGCATCCACCAGCTTGAAGGCGTCGTAGCGGGCGCTGTCCGTCACCGCCTCCGCCACCGCTTCCGCATCCAGCATGCCGGGCCCGCGCAGGAGCGCGAGCTTGTCCACTTCCTGGGCCGCGGCCAGCAGATTGCCCTCCACCCGGCCGCTGATGAGCGTCACCGCGTCGGGCGTGGCCTCGAAACCCTTGGCTCTAAGGCGCTGGCGCACCCAGGCCGGCACTTCCGCGGGCGCGACGGGCCAGACCTGCACCATGAGGCCCGCGCGTTCCAGCGCCTGGGCCCAGACCGGGTTGCCTTCCAACTTGTCCTCGGCGATCACCATCAGCAGCGTATCCGGCGCCGGGTCCTTGGCGTAGGTACCGAGCGCCTCGGCGCCCTGGGTGCCGGGCTTCCCCGTCGGTAGGCGCAGCTCGATGATGCGCTTGGAAGCGAACAGCGAGAGGCTGGCACCGGCGGTGAGCAGGCCGTTCCAGTCGAAGCCCCGCTCCGCCACGAACACCTCGCGGTCGGTGTAGCCCTGGGCGCGCGCGGTCTTGCGGATGAGGTCCGCGCTCTCCTCCCGCTGCAGGGGCTCGTCGCCGGCGATGAGCACCACCGCCGGCAGGTTCCCCTTCAGTTGCGATGCCAGCCTGTCAGGCCCTGACTTCACGCGGTCCACCCATGGTCTTGCGCAAGATGGCCACGATGATAGCGCAGAGCGCCAGGCACCAGACGATGAGCGCGCCGCTCGGCAGGTCGAAGACCGTGGAAAGCACCAGGCCCGCCGCGTAGGCCACAACGCCGATGCCGAAAGCCACGGCCAGACCGCGTTTCTCCGGCAGGCCGCGGGCACCCAGGGCCGGCATGATGAGGCTGGCGAACACCAGGTACACGCCGACGAGCTGCACCGAGGCGGTGACCGCCAGGGCGAACAGCACGTAGAAGCCGATGCGGCCGAGGCGCTTGCCGAGGCCGAACCAGGCGCCGAGGATCAGCGCGTACAGCACCGCCACCGGGATCAGGCTCTTCAGGCTCACCCACAGGATCTGGCCCACCAGGAGGTCCTTCAGGTGCTCGCCGCCCTCGGGATTGTCCGAGAGCAGGAGGATGCTGCCGGTGGCGGCCAGCGCGAACAGACCACCGATGAGCGCCTCCTGAACCTCGGGGAACTTCCTCTCGGTCCAGGTGAGCAGGAGCGCGCCCAGCAGCGCTGCGACGCCCGCCGCCACCTGCACGCCCCAACCGCCATCACCGCCCCAGTGCAGCATGCCGGCGGCGATGACGCCCAAGCCCGCCACCTGGGCGATGGCGAGGTCGATGAAGATGATGCCCTTGTTCAGCACTTCACGGCCCATGGGCACGTGGGTGACGAGCACCAGCACGCCGGCGACGAGGGCCGGCCCGACGATGGAGAGGGTCGAGAGGTCGAAGCTCATTTCCCGCCTCCATGCAGCTTGAGGAGCTGGGCGAGCATCAGGTCGTAGAACTGGAACAGGTCCTTGTCGTTGTCGGCGCCCACGGTGTCGGGGATCACGGCCTTCGGGATGCCGCCGCGATCGGCCAGCCACTCCGGTGCCTGTTCGTCTTCATATGGCGTGTAGATGATGCCGGCCACGCCCTCACCCTTGATCTTGGCGAGGAGTTCGGCGAGATGGCTCGGGCTAGGCGGGATGCCAGGCTTCGGTTCCAGGAAGCCGACCGCATCTATCCCCAGCCAGTTCTGCATGTAGACCCAGCCGTCGTGGTAGGCGATCACTTTCATGCCCTTCAGGGGCGTCGCCTCTTGCTGCCACTTGGCGAGTGCCGCGTCCCAGCGGCCTTTGAAGTCCGCGTAACGCTTCTGGTAGTCCGCCGCGTTGGAGGGGTCGAGCTGGGCCAGGCGCTTCGCCAGTTCCCCCGCCACCGCTCCGATGTTGCGCGGATCGGTCTGGAAGTGAGGGTTGCCGTAGGGATGGATGTCGCCCTGGGCGCGGTCGACGCTGGTCGGCACCTGCAGCAGCTGCACCGACTGGGAGGCGTCCAGGAAGCCGGGCTGGCCCGGCTGCACCGTGTCGCGGGCGCCCTGCTGCATCAGCACCGGCAGCCAGCCCACTTCCAGGTCCGCGCCGTTGCAGACCACGAGGTCGGCCTTGCGCATGGCGGAGATGAGGCTGGGGCGCGCCTGGATGAAGTGCGGGTCGTTGAAGGCGCCGCTGGCGGTGGTCACGCTGACGTGGCTGCCGCCCACTTCCGCGAGCAGGGACGTCCAGTGGGGCTCGCAGGAGAAGGCGTTGAGGTCGGCGAAAGCCGGGGCCGAGAACGGCAGCACCAGCGCCAGTATCAGGTATCTAAGAGATTTCATGTTTGCGATCCTCGTTGGAAATCAGAACGTGTGCGCCGGATGGGCGCCCATGGCCACGATGTACTGCAGCATCACCTCGTTGGCGGGCTTCAGGCCCGATTCATCGCGGTTGAACTGCAGCCGGATGCGGCTGAACTCGGAGTTGGAGAAGTCGATCATGGCGCTCTCCCGGTGCGGCGTGAACGCATTGCCGAGGAGCTGTGCCGGCTGGTACAGACCGGCGACGGTGTTGTCGCTGCTCATGCGGTCGTAGCGCAGGCCGAAACGCCATTGCGGCATCCACTGGTATGCGCCCTGCACGTACCAGCCCGATGCGTTGCCGGAATAGGCGCTCCCGCCGGTGCAGGCGCTCCCGACCGGGCAGGGGTTGGCGGAGACACTGCCCTTCTCGCTGCGGTGCAGGTATTCCGCCTGGAACACGAAGTTCTTCTCATAGAAGTTGCCGTGGGGCGCCCACTTCCAGACGAAGTCTGCCCCGGCGATGTCGGAGGTGCCGGTGAACACCGGGCCGTCCAGCTGGCTCGCATCCGAGAAGTCCGGATCCTGGCTCCCCAGCGAAGGCCGGTTCACCGAGCGGGCCGAGAGGTAGGACAGGCCGGCGAACCAGGTGCTGCTGTCGCCCACATCCTGGCTCATCTTCATGAACAAGGAACTCGCGCCGTTGCCGCTGTGGCCGGCACCGCCTGCTGGATAGTGGTCGCCGCTGAAGGCCTCGGCGCCGAACAGGAGGTATGTGTCGGTGGGCGCGAGCCAGGTGGCCTGCACGCCGGGGTCGCTGTACTGGGTGTTGAGGAAGGCCTCGTACACCAAGGGCTGGTCCACGAAGTCCCAGACGTGGGCATGGCGTGCGTTCTGGTAACCGAAGGCGGAGAAGAACTTGCCGGCGGTCATCTGCAGGCCGTAGGGCATGGCGATGGTCTGCAGGTAAGCCAGCTCCACCTCCGCCGTGTCCTCGCCGTGGCTCTCATGGAAGGAGATGGCGCCGAAGCCCGTGAACAGGTTGTCGAAGTTGGAGGCGAGGTCCAGTTCCGACTCGCCCAGGCCGAAGCCCTGGGGCGGCAGGCCTGCGTCCTCGCCCAGCATGAAGCCCGGCATCTGCCGGTGCCCGGCCTCGGTGGGGTAGCTCGCCCAGGTGCCGTTCAGCACCAGGCTCACGCCAGGGTTGAAGGCGTTGCCCCCGGTCTGGGGCGCGGCCTGGGCCGCGCCGCACGCGGCCAGGCCGAACGCGAACGCGATGGATGATCTGATACGCATGGTATTTCTCCGTCATGGATGTCGACGCGATCCGCGTCGCTCATCGAGCGGCGCGGACGTCCTCAAGGGAACTCAGGCGTGGACGACGGAGGGTGGTGCGCGGCTGGAGGGCTGACGGAGGATGCCCGCTTCGGCGGGCCGGACGAGGACGGACCGCGGCGCTTCGATGGGCGCCGCGGGAGGAAGCGAAAGGGAAGCCAAGCCCGGCAGGCCGGGTGAATGGGCACCCAGCATGCAGTAGCCGCAAGTCAGGTCCGATTGCCCGATCGGATGGCTCGCCTGGTGCGCCGGCAGGCCGAGCTGCACCGCCAGGAACAGGAACATCACCGCCAACCACAGCCCGCGCAGTCGCTGCGCGATGCGGCCGAGACGGTGGGGATTCAGGTTCCGGTTCATGGGGGCGATGTTACACCGGCGGCGGCGCGCTTGCAGGTGCCGGCACCGCGAGCGTAGCGGGCGACGGCGAGGCCAGGGCCGGCGCAGCATGGGTGGAAGCGCCGGGGAAGGAGTAGACCGGGGCCACGTTCTTGGCAGCGGCCACCACCCTGAAGATGATGAACTGGGAGACATCCTTGGCGATGGCCTTGTTCAAGTTGTCTTCCTGCTCCTCGTTGGTGATGGCGTTGGAATTGCTGTAGGCATAGTTGCGGGTCAGGGTCACGATCTGCGGCTGAATCACCGTCACATTGTCCACCGTCATCGCGAACTCCACCCGTGTGATCAGCTCGTACTCCAGCGCCACGCCGCGCCGGTCGATGGCGATCGGCCGGTTCTCATGCGAGACGTTGATGATGCTCAAGGTGGTGGTGGCCCCGGTGGGGTCCGTCGTCACCTCGGTATCGTCCGACGCCAGGCCCCGGCGCAGCTCCCGCAGCAAGTCCCCGTTCCCGCCGGGGGCCGCGATGTAGATGCGCTGCATCTGCGGCGGCAGGTCCGGCGCCTGGCGCAGGTGGAAGCCACAGGCCGTCAACAGCACCATGAGCAGGAGAGCTGCAGGCGTGGAGACTCTCACGCAGCCACCACGTTCACGAGCTTGCCCGGTACCACCACGACCTTCTTCACATCCTTGCCTTGGACGAAGGGCAGCACGGAAGGTTCCGTGAGGGCGGCCTTTTCTATGTCTTCCCGGGTCGCAGTCGCCGGCACCCGGATCTTGCCCCGCAGCTTGCCGTTCACCTGCACCACGAGTTCCAGGGTGTCCCGCTTGAGGGCCGACGGGTCCGGCGCAGGCCAGCGCTGGGCCATGACCGAGCCCTCCCGGCCCAGGCCACGCCATAGGCTCTCGGCGACATGGGGCACGATGGGCGCGAGCATCAGCACGATGCCCTCCAGGGCCTCCTGGCGCACCGCCTGGTCCTGGGGTCCCGTGCCTGCGGCGCGGGTCACCGCGTTCAACAGCTCCATCACCGCGGCGATGGCGGTGTTGAAGGTATAGCGGCGGCCGATGTCGTCCCCCACCTTGGCGAGGGCCTCGTGCAGCTGACGGCGCAGGGTCCGCTGGCCTTCATCGAGCGCCGCGCTATCCAGCGCCGGAGCGCCGCCCGCCGCCCGGTGCTCGGCCACGGCCTTCCACAGCCGTTTCAGGAAGCGCTGCGCACCTTCCACGCCGCTCTCGGACCACTCGAGCGTGAGTTCCGGCGGCGCCGCGAACATCATGAACAGGCGGACGGTGTCCGCGCCGTACTTCTCCACCAGCATCTGCGGGTCGACGCCGTTGTTCTTGGACTTGGACATGGTGCCGAGCCCGTCATACTGCACCGGCTTGCCGTCGGCCTTGAGGATGGCGCCGCTCACGCGGCCGTCCACATCGTGCTGCAACTCCACCTCGTCCGGGCTGTAGTAGGTGAGGCTGCCCGCTGCGCCCTTGCGCAGGAAGATGTGGTTCAACACCATGCCCTGGGTCAGCAGGTTGGTGAAGGGTTCGTCGAACTTCAACAGCCCCATGTCGCGCATGACCTTGGTCCAGAAGCGCGAGTACAGGAGGTGCAGGATGGCGTGCTCGATGCCGCCGATGTACTGGTCCACCGGCAGCCAGTCGTTGACGCGCTGGTCCACCATGGCCGCATCTTCGTCGCGGCAGGCGTAGCGCATGAAGTACCAGGACGAGTCCACGAAGGTGTCCATGGTGTCGGTCTCGCGGCGCGCCGGCTTGCCGCATTTCGGACAGGCGCACTCCACGAAGGGCTTGTACTTGTTGAGCGGGTTGCCGCTGCCGTCCGGCGCGAGGTCCTCCGGCAGCACCACCGGCAGGTCCGCATCCGGCACCGGCACGTCGCCGCAGCCGTCGCAGTGGATGAGCGGGATCGGGCAGCCCCAGTAGCGCTGGCGCGAGATGCCCCAGTCGCGCAGGCGGTACTGCACCCGTTTCTGGCCGAGCCCCTTGGCGGCCAGGTCCGCGGCGATGGCATCCACGCCCGCCCCGAAGCCGAGGCCGTCGTACTTGCCGGAGTTGCACAGCACCCCATCCTTGGCGATCAGCAGGTCGGCGAGCGAGCCGGGTTGGACCGCCTGGCCGTCCTTCGCCCGGACCACCACCCGTATGGGCAGGTCATATTTCGTGGCGAACTCGAAGTCGCGCTCGTCATGGGCTGGCACCGCCATCACCGCGCCCTCGCCATAGGCCATGAGCACGTAGTTGGCGACCCATACCGGCAACGCTGCCCCCGTGAGCGGGTGCTTGACCGTGAGCGCGGTCGGCACGCCCTTCTTCTCCTGGGTCGCGAGTTCCGCTTCGGTGACGCCGCCCTTGCGGCACTCCTCCACGAAAGCGGCGACCTTGGGATCGAGCGCGGCAGCCTTGGCCGCCAGCGGATGCTCCGCGGCCACCGCCACGTAGGTGGCGCCCATCAGGGTGTCGGCACGTGTGGTGAACACCTTGAGCACGCCGTCCGAACCCTGGTGATCATAGGGGAAGCCGATCTCCACGCCCACGCTCTTGCCGATCCAGTTGGCCTGCATGGTCTTGACCCGCTCCGGCCAACCCGGCAGCTTATCCAGCGCGCCCAGGAGTTCGTCGGCGTAGTCGGTGATCTTGAGGTAGTACATCGGTATCTCGCGCTTCTCCACCAGCGCGCCGGTGCGCCAGCCGCGTCCGTCGATGACCTGCTCGTTGGCGAGCACGGTCTGGTCCACCGGGTCCCAGTTCACGGTGCCGGTCTTCTTGTAGGCGATGCCCCTCTCCAGCATGCGCAGGAACAACCACTGGTTCCACTTGTAGTACTTGGGATGGCAGGTGGCCACCTCTCGTTCCCAGTCGATGGCGAAGCCCAGCGACTTCAGCTGCATGCGCATGTAGTCGATGTTGTCGTAGGTCCACTTGGCGGGCGGCACCTTGTTCTTGATGGCGGCGTTCTCAGCCGGCAGGCCGAAGGCGTCCCAGCCCATGGGCTGCAGCACGTTGCGCCCGTTCATGCGCTGGTAGCGGGTGATCACGTCGCCGATGGTGTAGTTGCGCACGTGGCCCATGTGCAGGCGGCCCGAAGGATAGGGCAGCATGCACAGGCAGTAGTATTTCTCGCCCAGGGCATCCTCGCGGGCGCGGTCCGCACCCGACCGTTCCCACAGGGCGCGGGCCTCGGCTTCCACGTGAGCCGGCTGGTAACTCTCCTGCATCGTCTCGCTCACTGGACCTTCCCCTCCGTCGCATCAGCCGTGACCAGGAACACTGCTGTCATGATGGCATACCAGCCCAGGGTCACCGAATGGATGAACATGGTCTCGGTGAGACCGAACAGGGCGAATCCCACCGGCAGCATCAGTCCGGCCAGGCAGGCGCCCATGCGCACCGGATCCGGGCTGCGCAGGCCGCAGCTGAAGAGCCAGGCCGGCACGCCGAGGAACAGCAGCAGCGCCAGGAGGCCCAGCAGGCCGCGGCTGGACAGCGCGTCCAGGTATTCGTTATGGGGATGGTCGTAGACCGCCACCACCGGCGGCGCCGTGTTGGCCTCGACCCGCTGCCGGGCCTCGGTCATGTAGGCGCCGGTGCCCACGCCCAGGAGTGGTGCATGGCGGAACATATCCCAGGCCACGGACCACATCTGCAGCCGTTCGGCCACGGAGGCATGCGCCAGCACCGCATAGCTGTATTCGCCGACGAAGGACTCCACGGGCACCAGCAGGATGCGGCTGTGGGCCGGGACGACCACGGTCACCCCATCGCTGAACTGGCGCGGCGCGACCATGTCCACATGCACGTACTTCCGGGTGTGGAACCGGTGCAGGCTGCGGCCGCCATGGCCGAACTTCACGCCGCCCTTGCCCATCACCAACCACCGCGTCTCGGCACGGCCTGCATCCACGCGTGGATAGCGCGGGAACCGGATGCTGGCCTTGGCGGGGCCGGGATTGTAGAGCACCAGCACCCCAGTGCCCGTACAGCCGTATCTCCGTTGCAGCACGAGCGCGCTCGAACGTCTCATCTTGGCGACGCTGATCTTGATCGCAGGCGGAGCCGCCTGCACCGCTCCGGATGCCCATATGCCGAGCAGTGTCACGTCATCCAGGCAATGCAAGGGATGTCCGAATTTCGCGATGCTGTCCTGGATACGGAGATAGGCCCGGGTCTGCACCACCCCGCTGGCGATGCGTTCGCGCACGTGGGCCTGGGGCAGGAAGTAGAGGCCGGCGAAGAGCGCTACGATGACCACGGCGCCCGCCAGCACCGCGCGCGGGTGCAGCAGATGCCGGGCGGTGAGGAACAGGATCAATAGCACCGGCAACGCGATCCAGCCGCCGCGGGCGCCCGACAGGAAGCAGGCGGATAATCCCGCCAGCACGCACAGCGCCACCAGCCAGGGGCCGAGACGCGGCAAGCGCTGGTCGATGAACACATAGCCCGCGGCGAAGGTGAAGGTGAGCAGCGCCGAGAGATCACCCAGCAGGATGGCCGCGTTGCTGTCGGTGTTGGCGGTCAGCAGGCCGGCGCCGGCGCCGCCCGCGATGCGTTCCCAGGCCGCATCCGCGCCCAGGGCCAAGGCGCCCAGACCGAGGCCCGCCCATATCAGCGCTGCGGGAGGCCGATACCGCTTCAAGGCCATCAGCGCCGGCAGCACGAACAGCAGGCGGAGATAGCGCCCCAGGAGCCGGAAACCCGCGTCGGTCTGGTGACCGAACTCGAAGGCCAGCAAGCCCGCCACGAAGAAGAATGCGAAGACAGCCACGTACGCCCACTCGCGGCGCGTGAGGCCCGCCCTGAAACCGTTGCGTACCCAGGCGGTGAGACCGATGACAAGCAAGAGGAGCAGGCTCAGGCTGTCGCTGCGGTCCACCAGCAGGCAGGCGGCGGGGAACAGCAGCACCACCGCCGCCACCGTGAGGCGCATGACGTGGTCGGCGTGGCCTTCACCATCCCCGCGCTTCAGCCAGGTGAGGAGCGCCGCCTTGATCTGCAAGAGTTCCTGCTTCATGGCTGCCGCCTTCTGCGGCGGCGCCAACCGAAGAAGACCAGCACCAGGGACGAGCCGCCCACCGCCGGCAGGTCGCCCCACAGGCTCACGGGTGTCGCGCCCGCGAGCGGCTGGACCTCGCCCTTGAGCACGTAGACCTGGTCGGTGGGTGCGGTGCCTTGCACGCGGCCGCGGTCATCCACGATGGCGGTGATGCCGGTGTTGGTGGTGCGCAGCAGCCAGCGGCCGGCCTCGATGGCGCGCAGGCGCGCGATCTCGAGATGCTGGGGCAGTGCGATGGAATCGCCGAACCAGCCGTCGTTGCTCACGTTCACGAGGAAGGCCGCCTGGGGGAGAGCACGCATTATCTCACTGCCGTAGGCATCCTCGTAGCAGATGGATGTGCCGACGGGATAACCCGCCGCCACCAGCAGTTTCTGCTCGGCGGCGCCGGGGCTGAAGCTGGAATACGGCAGGTCCATGTCGCGCAGGAGGTGCTTCACCCACAGCGGCAGGAACTCGAAGTTCTCGCCGAAGGGCACGAGATGCCGCTTGTCGTAGGTGCCGTCACTGGCCCCCAGGCTGATGACGCTGTTGTAGTAGTTCTCGCCGTCATAGGTCGGCACGCCCAGCAGGATATCGCTCCCCTGCTTGCGTGCGTCCTGCTCGAGCGGATCCAGGTATTCGATCTGCACTTCGTCCTGGTAGGCGGGCACCGCCGCCTCCGGCCAGACGATGAGCTTGCTCGACCAATTCGCGTCCGTGAGCTTGCGGTAGAGCTTCAGCGTGGGCTCGAAAGCCGAGGGTTCCCACTTCTGGTCCTGGGGCACGTCGCCCTGGATGAGGCTCACGCTCAAGGGCGGACCCGCGGGATGGGTCCAGCGCAGGGCACCCAGGCCGAAGCCGGCGAGCCATAGGGCCGCGAAAGCAGCGGCCGGGAGCGCGGCCTTGCGCCAGCTCCCGGCCTGCAGCGCTGCCAGCAGCAGGCCGCCGCTCAGGACCACGCAGAAGCTCACGCCGAAGCCGGCGAGATAAGGTGCATAGCCGCTCAGGGCGGAATCCACCTGGCTGTAGGCGAGGTTCAGCCAAGGGAAGCCGGTGAGGAACCAGCCGCGCATCCATTCGAAGAAGGTCCAGGCGGCGGGGAACAGCAGCCAGACCCGCCAGCGTCCGTCCGCGGACCAGGCCGCGGCGAAGCCGCAGGCCGCGGCGGAATACAGGCCCATGATGCAGACCAGCACCAGCACCATGAGACCCGCCGCCAGCGGCGGCACGCCGCCCATGTCGTGCAGGCTGATGTAGATCCAGTGCACGCCGCAGAGGAACTCGCACAGGCCGAACAGGAGGCCGCGCCAGGCGGCGCGGCGCCAGCTTAAGGGGCCGATGAGCCAGAGCAGGCCCGTGAGGCCGAGTATCGCGGCGGGATAGAAGCCGTAAGGGGCGAAGGCCAGCACAGTGAGCGCGCCGAGTGCGGCGGCGGCAGCCTCTCCCATCCAAGTCGCACGCCAGGCCACCGCCAGCGTGGAGATGCGGCGGAAGCTGGCGGCCATGGGGTTCATGCTTCGCTTTCGGCGGCGGGCGGCCTGCGCAACGCTTCCAGGAGATGCAGCCGGCGGCTGTCGGCGCGCAGCACCTTAAAGCGGAAGCCCTCCAGCTCGATCTTCTCGCCACGCTTGGGCAGGTGGCCGAAGGCGTGGGTTACGAGCCCGCCCACGGTCTCGAACTCAGCGTCGCTCAGGGTGGTGCCGAAATACTCGTTGAAATCCTCCACCGGTGTCACCGCCTTCACGGTGTAGCGGCTGTCGGTGTGCTTGAGGATGCGCTGCTCGTCGTCCACGTCGTATTCGTCGTCGATCTCGCCGACGATCTGCTCCAGCACGTCCTCGATGGTGACGAGACCGGCCACGCCGCCGTACTCGTCCGCCACGATGGCCATGTGGTTACGGCTGGCGCGGAACTTCTTGAGCAGGATGTTGAGCCGCATGCTCTCGGGCACGAACGGGGCGGGCCGGAGATACTCGCGCAGGTTGAAGTCGGTCTCGCCGCCCTCGACGAAGTGGTTGAGCAGGTCCTTGGCCAGCACGACGCCGGTGACCTGGTCCCGGTCCTCCCCCACCACCGGGAAGCGCGAATGTCCGGACTCGCTCAGCACCGCCAAAGCCTGGGGCAGGTCCATGTCCTTCTCCAGGGCCACCATCTGGGCGCGCGGGATCATGACGTCGCGCACCTGCATGTCCGCCACCTGCAGCACGCCCTCCAGCATGGTCTGGGCGTCGGCATCGAACAGGTTACGTTCGCGGGCGTCGTTGATGAGTTCCAGCAGCTCTTCGCGGTCGCGGGGCTCGCCGGAGAGGGCTTGGCCGAGGCGCTGGAACCAGGCACGCAGGCCGGGGCTGCCGCTGCTCTGCGGGTCTTGATCGGACATCAAAATGGGCCGTCGGAGGAAGGTCGGAAGCGGATTTTACCAGCAAAATCGCGGGGTTCGGGGGCTTCAGCGGGGTGCGTAGGGGTCCTGGAAGCCCAAGGCCGCCAGGATGCGGGTCTCCAGCGGCTCCATCTCCGCCGCCTGGGCGTCATCCATGTGGTCGTAGCCGAGGAGGTGCAGGCAGCCGTGCACCACCATGTGGGCCCAATGGGCCTCCGGCAGCTTGCCCTGGGCCGCCGCTTCCCGCGCCACCACCGGCGCGCAGATGACGAGGTCCCCCAAGGCCGCCACCGGCACCCCCGCCGGCAGTTCCGCCGGGAAGGAGAGCACGTTGGTGGGACCGGCTTTGTGACGGTATGTGTCGTTCAGCGCGGCGCTCTCCGCCTCCCCGACGATGCGGATGGAGAGTTCAGCTTCCGCGCGCCGCCCTGCCAGGGCGGCTTCTGCCCAGCGGCTGAGGCTCGCGGCATCCGGCACGCCGGCGCTGCCGCTCGCATCCTCCACGTCCACGTCCACTTCGATGCGCGCGCCCATCAGTCCTTGTCGCGCTGTTCGTAGGCGGTGACGATGCGCTGCACCAGCGGGTGGCGTACCACGTCCGCGGCGGTGAAGAAGGTGAAGCTCACGCCCGGCATGTCCCGCAGCAGCTCCACCGCGTCACGCAGGCCCGAGCGCTGAACCCGCGGCAGGTCCACCTGGGTGATGTCACCGGTGACCACCGTGCGCGAACCGAAGCCGATGCGCGTGAGGAACATCTTCATCTGCTCGATGGTGGTGTTCTGGGCCTCGTCCAGGATGATGAAGGCCTCGTTCAGGGTACGGCCGCGCATGAAGGCGAGGGGTGCCACCTCGATGACGCTGCGCTCCATGAGGCGCGTGACCCGCTCGAAGCCGAGCATCTCGTACAGCGCGTCGTAGATGGGTCGGAGGTACGGGTCCACCTTCTGGGTCAGGTCGCCGGGCAGGAAACCCAACCTCTCTCCCGCTTCGACCGCAGGACGCACCAGCACCAGGCGCCGCACCTCGTCGCGGTTGAGCGCCGCCACGGCGCTCGCCACCGCCAGATAGGTCTTGCCGGTGCCGGCGGGGCCGATGCCGAAGTTCAGGTCGTGGGCGGCGATGTTCTGCAGGTAGCGCCGCTGGTTGGCGCCGCGTCCGCGGATGCGGCCCTGCTTGGTATCCAAAGAGGGATCGCCCCCCGGCTCCTCCGGTGCGGGCTTGGCCCGTTCCGCGAGGGAGGACTGGGACAGGCTCATATGGACGGTCTCGCGGCTGATGCGCTCCTTGGCGGTGGCCGCATACAATTCCTTCAGCACCTGCACCGCCGCCTGCACCGTCTCCGGCGCGCCGATGACCCGGAACTGGTTGCCGCGGTTATTGATCTCGATGCCGAGCCGCTGCTCCAGCTGGCGCAGGTGCTCGTCGAACTGGCCGCAGAGGTTGGCGAGCCGCGCGTTGTCCGCAGGTTCCAGCAGGAAGTCGGCGGTGGCAGGGGTATCGCCGGCGGGAGTGCTCATGCCGCTTCCCCGTCCGCCGCGAGACGCCCGCGGTAGGAGTTCATCATGGCCTCGGTCACATCCACCTCCACGAAGCGGCCGATGAGCCGCGCGTCGCCGGGAAAATTCACCCAGCGGTTGCATTCGGTCTTGCCCGCCACTTCGTGCGGGTCACGTTCAGAGAGGCGTTCAACCAGCACCCGCTGGCGGGTGCCGACCTTCGCCCGCATATAATCCTGGCCGAAGCCGTGGATGCGGGCCTGCAGCGCGTCGAGGCGGCGCACCTTCTCCGCATGGGGCACATCGTCCGCATAACCCGCGGCGGGGGTGCCGGGGCGACGGCTGTAGATGAAGATGAAGGACTGGTCCAGGCGCAGTTCCTCCACGAGCTTCAAGGTCGCCTCGAAATCCCGCTCCGTCTCGCCGGGGAAACCGACGATGAAGTCCGAGGACAGACTGATGTCCGGCCGCGCCTCGCGCAGGCGGCGGATCTTGGCTTTGTATTCGAGGGCCGTGTGGCCGCGCTTCATCGCAGCGAGTATGCGGTCCGAGCCGCTCTGCACCGGCAGGTGCAGGTAGCCGGCGAGCTTGGGTTCCTCCGCGTAGGCGCGGATGAGCCGGTCCGAGAACTCGAGCGGATGGGAGGTGGTGAAGCGGATGCGCTCGACGGCGTCCAACGCCGCCACGTATTCGATGAGCAGCGCCAGATCGGCGCTGCCTCCGCCGTGCATGGCGCCGCGGTAACCGTTCACGTTCTGGCCGAGCAGCGTGATCTCCTTCACGCCCTGCTCCGCCAGTTCCGCCACCTCAGCCAATACGCTGTCGAACGGCCGGCTCACTTCCTCGCCGCGGGTGTAGGGCACCACGCAGAAGGTGCAGTACTTGCTGCAGCCCTCCATGATGGAGACGAAGGCGGTGGCACCCTCGGCCCGGGGCGGCGGCAGCCGGTCGAACTTCTCGATCTCGGGGAAGGACACGTCCACCACCGGCTGCCCGGTGCGGCGCGTCTGCTCCAGCATCTCAGGCAGGCGGTGCAGGGTCTGGGGGCCGAACACCAGGTCCACCTGGGGTGCGCGCCGTACGATGCCGCTGCCTTCCTGGCTCGCCACGCAGCCGCCCACGCCGATGACGACGCCCGGGCGCGCTTTCTTGAACCGCTTCCACAGGCCCAACTGGGTGAAGACCTTCTCCTGGGCCTTCTCCCGCACCGAGCAGGTGTTGAGCAGCAGCAGGTCCGCCTCGGCGGGATCTTCGGTCAGGGAGTAACCCTGGGTCGCGGCCAGCACCTCCAGCATCTTGCCCGAGTCGTACTCGTTCATCTGGCAGCCGAAGGTCTTGATGTGCACGCGCGCCATGTCAGCGACCGTAGATGTCCTCGAAGCGCACGATGTCGTCCTCGCCGAGATACGAGCCGGTCTGCACCTCGATGATGGTGAGGTCGGTCTCGCCGGGGTTGCTCAGGCGGTGCTTGTGACCCGCCGGGATGTAGGTGGATTGGTCGTGCTCCAGCCGCAGGGTCTGTTCGCCGTTGACGATCTCGGCCGAACCCTCGATCACCACCCAGTGCTCGCTGCGGTGCTTGTGCATCTGCAACGAGAGCGAGGCATGGGGTTTCACCACGATGCGCTTCATCTTGTAGTGGGGCCCCTCCTCCAGCACGGTGTAGGTGCCCCAGGGGCGGTACACGGTGCGGTGCAGCTTGGCGGACTCATGGCCTTCCAGGCGCAGCTTGTCCACCACGTCCTTCACCTTCTGCATCTTGTCGCGGCGGCCCACCAAGAGCGCATCCGGCGTGTCGATGATGACCAGGTCCTTCACGCCCACGGCAGCGATCACCCGGCCCTCGCCCTGGATGTAGTTGTCCGTGGCGTCCACCAGCACCGCCTTGCCCACCACCCGGTTGCCCTGGGAATCCGGGTCGGTCAGCTCGCTGACGGAACTCCAGGAACCGATGTCGCTCCAGCCGAAGTCGCTGGGCACCACCTTCACGTTGTCCGCCTTCTCCATCACCGCGTAGTCGATGGAGATGGACGGCACCTGGGTGAAGACCGCGGATTCTATCTGCACCACACGCGGGTCTTTGGCTGCAGCAGAACTGAGGCGCCAGGATTCTTTGGTCTTGGCGTGGATATCAGGAGCGTACTTCCCGATGGCCGCCAGGATGGCGTCTGCCCGGAAGCAGAACATGCCGGAGTTCCAGAGGTAGTCGCCGGAGGCCAGGAAAGCCTTGGCCCGGTCGTAGTCGGGCTTCTCCACGAAGCGCTTCACGTCTCCCGCCGCGCCCTGCTTCCAGGCGCCGGCGCATTGGATGTAGCCATAGCCCGTCTCGGGGCCGGTGGGCACGATGCCGAAGGTGACGAAGTCACCCTTGGCTGCTTCCGGCGCAGCCACTGCCACGGCGGCCAGGAAAGCCTGTCGGTCCTCGATCAGATGGTCTGCCGGCAGGGCCAATAACAGGGTCCCATCGCCATGGCGCTCGGCTGCCATAAAGGCAGCCATGGCGATGGCAGCGGTGGTGTTCCTACCCAAAGGCTCCAGCAGGAATGAGACCTTGGCGCCGCCGAGGGCGGCCTTCATCCCGGCGAGTTGCTCCTCGCTCTGGAAATGGTGGTCACGGTTGGTGACCACCAGGAGCTCCTTCACGCCCGGCAGCGCCGCGGAACGGGCCAGCGTGCTCTGCAGGAGCGACATGCCATCCTTCACCTGCATGAAGGGCTTGGGGCGCGCCTCGCGTGATACCGGCCAGAGGCGGGTGCCGGCACCGCCGGAGATGATGACTGGCAGGATCATGGGTGGGCCTTCGCTCCAAGAGCACCCATCTTATCAATGAAGCCCAGCAGTTCGTCGGTACGGCTCTGCATCAGGGCCGCGTCGGCCCGGGACTCCACGTTGAGCCGGAGGATGGGCTCGGTGTTGGACTTGCGCAGGTTGAAGCGCCAGTCCGGGTATTCGAGGCTCAGGCCGTCCACCTGGTCCATGTGGGTGGCGGCGGGCTGGTACTTGGCCTCCACCGCGGCGATCACCCGGTCCGGATCCGCCACCACGCGGTTGATCTCGCCGCTGACCGGGAAGGCTGCCTGCTGGGCCTCGACCAGTTGCTTCAGGCTCTGGCCGGTGCGGCTGACGAGTTCCGCCACCAGCAGCCAGGGGATCATGCCGCTGTCGCAGTAACGGAAGTCGCGGAAATAGTGGTGAGCGCTCATCTCGCCGCCGTAGAGCGCGTCCTCGCGGCGCATGCGCTCCTTGATGAAGGCATGGCCCGTCTTGCTCAGCACCGGCAGGCCGCCGGCGGCCTTCACGGTCTGTATGGTGCCCCAGGTGAGGCGCGGGTCGTGCACGATCTTAGCGCCCGGGTGGTTGGCGAGCAGCGTGCGGGCCAGGAGGCCCACCAGGTAGTAGCCCTCCACGAAGCCGCCTTCGCCATCGAAGAAGAAGCAGCGGTCGAAGTCGCCGTCCCAGGCGATGCCGAAATCCGCCCGGTGCTCGCGCACCGCCGCGGCGGTGACGGCGCGGTTCTCGGTCAGCAGCGGATTGGGGATGCCGTTGGGGAAATGCCCGTCCGGCTCATGCTGCAGCTTCACGAACTTGAAGGGCAGCTCCGGTTCCAGCGCGTCGATCACCGGCCCAGCGCAGCCGTTGCCGGCATTGCAGACGATGGTGAGGGGTTTCAGGTCATTGAGCTGCACGTAACTGAGGAGATGGCGCACATAGTCGCGCATGAGATCGACGCTCTCGACGCGTCCGCGCCGTGCCGGCGCGCGCCACTCGGGCTGCGAGGCCACCCGTGCCTGGATCTCGAACAGGCCGCTGTCGCCGCTCACCGGGCGCGAGTCCTCGCGCACCAGCTTCATGCCGTTGTAGCCCATGGGGTTGTGGCTGGCGGTGACCATGATGCCTCCCCCTAAGTTGCGACTGAAGGTAGCGTGGTACACCTGCTCGGTACCGCAGAGGCCGATGTCCAGCACGTCCGCGCCCGCGTCCTGGATGCCGCGCGCCACCGCAGCAGCGAGTTCGGAGCTGGAGAGACGGACGTCCCGCCCCACCGCCACCTGCTTGGGGCGCGTGAGTTCCACGAAGGCCCGGCCGATGGCATAGGCGATATCCGCGTCCAGTTCCTGGGGGACGCGGCCGCGGATGTCATAAGCCTTGAAGGACGCGGCGAGGCGCGCCGTGAGATCGGAGGTGGCTGTCATATATTAGGAGGCGCGGCCGGGGCCCGGCGCCGGGTTCGATGGCTTCGGATTGGGGAGACGGATTATAGACCGGCCGGCCGCCGGCTCACGATTTGACGAGACGCAGGGCCACGCGCCCCGGGCCGCTCTCCGCGCTCTCAGCCTGGGGCGTGAACTCCGGCACCAGCGCGCGCAGATGGGCCTTGGCCCGTTCCGGGTCCGCTACCACCGCCTGCAGGCTGTCGATGCCGGCGCCCAGCGTGGCGAGCATGGCCGGCACCGCGTTGGCCAGCAGCAGCTTCGGATGGGTGGTGCCCTTCAGTTCCTCGCGGGTATAGAAGAGCTCCTCGTGCATCTTCTCTCCGGGCCTGAGGCCCGTGTACACGATCTGGATGTCCTGGTGGGGGCGCAGGCCCGAGAGCTGGATGAGCTTCTCGGCCAGGTCGCGGATGCGCACAGGCTCGCCCATGTCCAGCACGAAGATCTCGCCGCCGCGGCCGATGGCGCCGGCCTGGAGGATCAGGCTCGCGGCCTCGTGGATGGTCATGAAGTAACGGGTGATGTCCGGGTCCGTCACGGTCACCGGACCACCGGCGGCGATCTGCCGCTCGAACAGCGGCACCACCGAGCCGTTGGAGGCCAGCACGTTGCCGAACCGGGTGGTGATGAAGTGGGTGCCGGCGTCGCGGTTCAGGGCCTGGCAGTAGAGTTCGGCCACGCGTTTGGTGGTGCCCATCACGTTGGTGGGGTTCACCGTCTTGTCGGTGGAGATCAGCACAAACTTGTCCACGCCATGGCGCAGCGCCGCATCGGCCACCACACGGGTGCCGAAGATGTTGTTGCGGATGCCCTCGGCGACGTTCTCCTCGACGATGGGCACGTGCTTGTAGGCGGCCGCGTGGAAGATGACCTCGGGTTTCACCTGGGCGAACAGCGCCTCCACCGCATTGGCGTCCTGCACGTTGCCGAGCGCGCTGGTGAACACCAGGGCGGGCGCCAAGGCGGCCAGCTCGTGGTCGATGCTGTAGAGGTTGTATTCGCTGTTGTCCATGATGACCAGCAGCGCCGGATCGTGGCGGCTGATCTGGCGGCAAAGCTCGGCGCCGATTGAACCGCCGCCGCCCGTCACCAGCACGCGCTTGCCGCGCAGGAAATCGGAGATGGCGCGGGAATCCAGCACCACCGGGTCGCGGCCCAAGAGGTCCTCGACGGTGACGGGACGCAGGCGCGAGACCTCGACACGGCCGTCGGCGAGTTCCGTGAGCGAAGGCAGCGTGCGGCACGGCACCTTGACCTCGTTGCACACCTGTACCACCCGGTCCATGGTCTGGCGCGAAGCCGAGGGCATGGCGATGAGCACGATGTCCACGTCGTAGGCGCGCACCAGCTTGGCGATGTCATCGAGACGGCCGCGCACGCGCACGCCCTGCACCTCGTGCCCCTGCTTGCCGGGGGCGTCATCGACCAGGCCCACCGGCAGGAACGGGCCGTGGCGGCGCAGGTCGCGGATCAGGAGTTCGCCGGCGCGGCCGGCGCCCACGATCAGCGCACGCGCCGTGGCGTCATCGCCAAAGTTGCCCCACTGGTCCTTGAACACGCGGTAGAGGATGCGGCTGCTGCCGAGGCCGATGGCGAGCAGGATGGGATAGAGCAGCAGCACCGAGCGCGGCACGCCCTCGAGGCGCTCGAACAGGAAGGCACCCAGCAGCGTCGCGAGGGCGCCCAGGGTCACGGCCTTGAGGATGCGGATCAGGTCAGGGATGGAGGCGTAGCGCCAGATGCCGCGGTAGCAACCGAACATCCACAGCGTCACCGCGTGGATCGGCAGCGCCAGCGCCATGACCAGCAGCATGCCGCTGAAATACAGATGAGGGATGGGGGTGAGGTTGAAGCGGACCCAATAGGCGAGCAGCACGGCCAGCGGTATCCACAGCAGATCGTGGAGGAACACGGTCCACCGGCTGCGCAACAGCAACCACCCCTCGCGTCTGGCATCCATCTACTGCATTTCCTCTACTTCGGCCTGCGCCGGTGTTCGAGCGCGTTCACGTACGCGATCAGCGCACCGTAGGCGAGAGCCGCCAACCCTATCGCGATCCCCCTGACCGCACTTGCAGTGATACAAAAGCAGAGCACCGCAAGCAAGCTACATTTTAACATAAGCGCGTAGGCACAAAGTGTCGTACGCCGGTGGGTCCAGCCCAGCCCCACCAGGCGCTGATAGAAATGCTCCCGGTGGGCCTCCCAGGGCTTCTTCCCCTGCAGGGCGCGCCGGACCACGGTCCAGGTGGCATCCACCAGGAAGGGCGAGAACACCAGCAGCCCCAGCCACAGGGGGAAGATGCCGTATCGGTCCGCCCAGAGGATGAACGCCGCCGCCAGTAAGCCCAGACTCCCGGAACCCACGTCGCCCATGAAGATGCGCGCCGGGGGGAAGTTGAACACCAGGAAGCCCGCCGCCGAGAGCGCGACCAAGGCCGCGGAGAAAGCATAGACAGGAGCGTGCGCAAGCCAGCCCAAGAGCGCGAAGCTGCCGAAGCCGATCACCGCCATGCCGCCGGCGAGGCCGTCCATGCCATCCATGAAGTTGTAGAGGTTGATGAACCAGGCCGTGAGCAGCACGCTGAATCCCATCAGCAGCCAGCCCGGCGCTTCGAGGGTTAGACCCGGTAAAAACTTGAGATCGGCGAGCGCGTAACCGCTTGCCCACGCAAACATGGCCGCCGCTGCAAGATGCACCGTGAGGCGCAACCAGGCGGGGCGGTGCTTGATGTCGTCCGCGAAGGAGACCGCCGCCACCAGCAGCAGAGCCGCCCAGCCGGCTTGCGACAATGCCGGCCACAAGCCCGAGAGGGCGAAACCGCAGACGAGCCCGGCCAGGATGCCGAGGCCGCCGGAGCGCGGACGCGCGCCCGCGTGCAGCGAGCGTGTGTTGGGATGGTCCAGCAGCGCGTAGCGCCCGCGGTAGCGGCTGAGCGCGGCCGTCACCAGCAGGCTCACCAGGAACGCGAGGGTCAAGTAGAACATCACGGCATGAAACCCCGCGGCTTGAACCCGAGGTCGCGGGACGCTGCGCTGTAGTCGAACACCATGTCCTGGTTCATGCGATCCGCCACTTCCGGCGTGAGTCCGCGGTAGCGCGGCAACACCCGCGCCGCAGCGATGGCGACCCGATACAACACGAGCGGCAGCGGCAGCACCCGCGGCGACTTGCCGAGGGAGCGGAAGATGCGCTCCAGCATGGCCCGGTAACTCAGGGTCTCGCCTCCGGCCAGTTCATAAGCCTGCGAGGTGCGGGCATCGAGCGCGGCGACACAGGCCGCGGCGAGATCGTCGGCGTGCAGCGGTTGGCGCAGGCCGTGCCCAGGCGCCGCCACCGGGAAGAAACCGAAGCGGCGCACCATCGCCGCGATGCGCGCGATGTTCTTGTCGCGGCGCCCGTCGTAGACCAGTGTCGGGCGGAGCAGCGTGTAACCGACGCCGCGGGCTGCGCCGAAGGCCGCCAGGCCCTCCTCCGCCGCCCGTTGCTGGCGCACCAGCTCCCGGTCCTTGGCCGCAGCGGACTCCACCTTGGTGTAGACGCTGGTGGTGCCGATGGCGACGACGCGCTGCAGCGCCGCCGGTGCCTGGGGCAGCAGCTTCGCCAGCAGGGTGAGAGGCGCGAGGTGGATCAGGGCCTGGGTATCCGCGAGCGAGGCATCCCAGACCGGCTGTCGCGCCGCGTCCAGCTGCAGCCAGCGCGCGGTGCCGGAGCGCGCGGCGCCGCGGCTGATGACCGTGACCTCATGCCCCGCCGCGGCGAGCCGCGGCAGGAGGTAATCCCCCACCACGCTGCTGCCACCCGTCACCAGCACGCGCATGTTCAGGCGCGCCGGCGTGAGAGCCAGGCAACGGGCATGAGCAGCAGGAAACGCGCGGCGATGCCGAAGGCCACCAGCGGCGTAAGCCAGAACGGGCTCTTGCGCCGCAGGAACTTGGAGTAATAGCGCCACATGCCCCGGTGCTTGTGCCAGAGCACGAACACGGGCCGGCCGCGGCTGGAGACGCCCTGCACGTGGCTCACGCTCACGTCCGGCATGAACAGCACCGCGGCACCCGCCTGCTGCACGCGCATGCAGAGATCCAGGTCCTCGCAGTGCAGGAAATAGCCCTCGTCCCAGCCCCGCAACTGCTCGAACAGCTCGCGCCGGATCATCAGGCAGGCGCCGGATATGGCCTCCACCGGCACCGCCTGCGCGGGCAGCGGCGTGCCGGTGAGATCGAAGCCCGCCACCTTGCCGTCGGCGGCGGGACGGTCGAGCTTCAGCACGCGCATGAGCGCGCGCTTCGGATCCGGCAGATACCGGCGGCAACCGCGCTGCTCGCTGCCGTCGCTGTTCAGCACCAGGGGGCCCAGCACGCCCGCTTCCGGGTGCGCTTCCATGAGTGCCACCATGCGCGCCAGCGCGCCCGCAGGCATGCGGCAGTCCGGGTTGATGAAGAGGAGATAGCGGCCCGCGGCGGAAGCCGCGCCCTGGTTGCAGGCGGCGCCGAAACCCCGGTTCGCGGGGTTGCGCACCAGGGTCACCTGCGGATGCGGCCCGGCAGCCAGGAAATCGAGGCTGCCGTCATGGGAGGCGTTGTCCACCACCACCGTGCGCAGCAAACCCTGCTGCCCGGCCAGCGATTCGACCAGGCCCTGCAGCAGCGGGCCCGCGTTGTAGTTCACCGTGATCGCGGTGACGCCCGTGGTCGTCACGCAGCAGGTCCGCGCCGGCTCATCCGGCAGCCTTCAGCTCGTCGCGCTTCTCGGTGGAGGCGATCACCTCCGCCAGGCCACGGCGGATGACATCGGGCGAGAAGCGCTCGCGCACCACCTGGCGGCCGCCCTGGGCCAGGCGCTGCCACAGCTCCGGGTCCGTGTAGGCGCGCACCACCGCCTCGGCGAAGCTCTTGGCATCGTCGCCGATCAGCACGTCGCGCCCGTCCGTGAGGTACATGCCCTCGGCGGCGATGGAAGTGGCCACCACCGGCAAGCCGAAGCTGAAGCTGGTGCCGAGCTTGCCCTTGATGCCGGCACCGAAGCGCAGTGGCGCCACCATCAGGCGGCAGGCGTTGAAGTAAGGCGTGAGGTCCTTCTGGAAGCCCAGCACCTGGATGTGGTCGCAGGCCAGCTCCTGTATCTCCGCCGGCGGGCGCGAGCCCAGGATCAGGAAACGCAGGTCCGGGATGCGCTGGCGCAGGGCCGGCAGCACCTCGCGGCAGAAGTACAGCACCGCCTCCACGTTGGGGTTGTGCTGGTAGCCGCCGATGAACAGGATGTCGCGGCGCTCGCCGAAGCCGTGGCCTTCCGGCTCCTCCGGGATCACGAGCTGCACCACGTGCACGTTGGCGCGGGGCGCGTCCTGGGCCAGGAGTTCCTTCTCCACCGGGCTCACCACGATGGTGGCGTCCGACTCGCGGATCAGTTTCAACTCGTCGGCGCGGGTGCGCTCGGCGCGCTCGGCGATGAGCGGGTTGTTCTCCACCGCCGCCTGGCGCCGCTCCCGCAGGTAATGCAGGTCCACCGTGTCGTAGACGATGCGCAGGCCCGGCGCCGCTTTCTTCAGGTGATCCATGTGGCGGATGGCCACGTAGGGCCGGCACAGCATGGCGATCTGGAACTCCGTGGCCCGCGCCGCGATGAACTGGTCCACCGAGACGCAATGCGGCTCGTACAGGCACTCGATGCCGAGGCGCTGCAGGTCGCGGGTGTACTCCCCGTCGTGCAGCAGGTTGTCCGGCACGAAGGTGACCTTGTAGCCCAGGGACTGCAGCAGCCGCAGGTGGTAGAACTTCAGCAGCGAACCCGCGTCATGGTCGGGGCGCGGCGTGTTGGCGTCCACCACCAGGATGCGGCGCGTCACGCCCCGGTCCTTCTCCAGGAGCGGCATCATTCCGTTGGGGCGATGCGAAGCCAGCACGTCCTTCCAGCGCTCATGCAGCTTCTTCAGGTTCACCACCTGGTACTTCTTCACGCCCGAGCCGAGGTCGGTGCCGGAACTCACGCCCTCGTAGTGCACGATGCTGGAGAGCGGCTGGTAGATCACCCGCAGGCCGCGCTTCCTCACCTGGAAGGCCATGTCCGTGTCTTCGCAGTAGGCCGGCGCGTAGTGCGTGTCGAAGCCGCCCAGTTCGCGGAACAGCTGGAGCGGCAGCATGATGCTGGCGCCGGAGCAGTAGTCCACGTCGCGGCGGTAGTTGTACTCGGGCTTGTCCGGGTCATCGAAGCGGCCGTAGTTCCAGGCCGAGCCGTCGCGCCAGACGATGCCACCGGCTTCCTGCAGGCGCCCATCCGGATAGACCAGCTTCGAACCCACGAGCCCGGCCTCGGGCACTTCGTCGAAGGTCGCGCGCAGTTCGTCCAGCCAGCCCGGCAGCACCTGCACGTCGTTGTTCAGGAAATACACGTAGCGGCCGCGGGCCGTGGCGGCACCGGCGTTGCAGGCACCGATGAAGCCCAGGTTCTCGGCGTTCTTCACCACGCGCAGGCCGCGGCAGCGCGCCAGCACCGCCTGGGTGTCGTCCTTCGAGCAGTCGTCCACCACGATCACTTCGTAGGGCGTCTTCGCGCCGACATCGGCGATGGACTTCAGGCAATGCAGGGTGTGGGCGATGTTGTTGTAGACGGGGATCACCACCGAGACTTCCGGCGCGTCCGCGGCCGGGATCTCCAGCGCCCACGTCCCTTCCGCCAGCGCCAACACCGCGGCCGGCGCCTGCGGGTCCACCTTGGCGCCGCGCACCGCGCGGGTCTTGTAATCCGCACTGCCTGGGGAACTACGGCCTGCCAGGCGGCGCAGCGCCATGCGCATGCGCATGGGCATGGGGATGCGGTAATAGATGTCGCGGGCGATGAGCCTGAGGATGCCGCCGTTGAGGAAGCGGACCTTGGGGATCGAGCGCAGCAGCACCATGGTGCCGCGCAAGGGCGCGGTCACGCGCCACGAGGTCGAATGGTAGAGCGCCTGCAGCTCATACTTGAGGTGGGCCATCTCCCGCAGCTCCCCCCGCTGCCATTCCAGCTCCTGCGCGCGCGCCACCGCCAGGCCCGCGTGGTGGCCGCGCTCCTCCGCGATGTGCTTGATCTCCTGGTCACGGGCTTCCACCAGCCGCGCCTTGTCCTCCAGCTCCCGCTGCTTGTCAGCGAGCGCCGTGTCGCGGGCATGCAGCTCCCCGTACAGGGACGCGAGGATGTGGTCGAAACCGGAGGTCAGGCCCGCGAGGTCCTTGGCCAGCTGCTGCATCTGCGCCGGCTGCGCTTCGGCTTTCAGGCTCTCATAGGCCTGCTGGGTGATGCGGCCCAGTTCGCCGCCGGGCATCAGCTCCGGCTTCTGGTGGTGGCGCAGCTCCTTGTGCACGAAGGCGGCGGCCTGGCTCTCCACCTTGGCCGCATCGGCAGGCCAGGCCAGGCCCAGCTTCTCCCAGGCGGGCTTCATCACACCGCGCCAGTCCTTGAGGATGGCCGCGTAATCCACCGCCGCGCGCGGGCCGCCGCGGCTCGCCGCCTCCGCGTCCAGCAGGTAACGCAGCATCAGCAGCGCCGACTTCTCCGGCGGGAAACCGTTACGGGCCTTCAGGGAGGCGATGATCTCGGCGGGCTCGCGCGTCGCCATGAGATAGCAGGGCTGCCAGGCCAGCTCCTTCAGGATCTCTTGCCACAGGGGCAGCAGCCGGCACAGGCGCGGGTCCTTCACGCAGGCGAGTTCGGAGGAGCCGAAGTCCCGCAGCAGGACCGCTTTCAGCGCCTCGCGCTCCGGGCGGACGGTCTCGTAGTTCCACCACTTGTCCGGCAGCGCCCGCACGTCGTCCCAGGCGTAGCCGAGCTTGCCCAGGATGGTGTCGTGGATGGACACGATCTCGTCGTGCTCCCAGAAGCCCATCACGTTGTCCTGGCCCGCCGCCATCAGCCGGTCGCCCAACTCGGCGCCCAGCAGGCGGCAGCTGCCCGCCAGCACGGAAGTGCCGCTGCGGTGCATGCCCAGGATCATCAACATCTTCTTGCTCATGTCTCTCTCCGCGGGCCCGTCAGGGGGCGCGCTGCTGCATGTCACGGCAATACTGCAGGAAGGCCTGCTCGATCGCGGCGTAGGCCGCGGCTTCGCCCTGCACCTCCGGCCCCGGCGCCTCCAGCACCTCGCGGTAGAGCTGCCCCGCCTCGCAGGCCGCCTCGGTGGAGGTGTCGAGCGGCACCTCGCCGGGCACCACCTTGGAGCTGTTCATGCTGTGAGCGAGCGGCTTCAGGCAGGCCGCCGAATACTCTTCGCCCAGGAACGTCAGGACACCGCGCAGCACCGCCTCCGGTGTGGCGGTGAGGTCCGCATAGCGCACCCGCAGCATGCGCTGGGTGCCGAGCGCCCGTTCGGCCATGAACGCCGCGCGCGTCAGGCGCGTCCAGTTCCGGTAGGCATCGTCGTGCTCATAGTCCTGGGCGCCGGTCCGGGAGAACTTCATCAGCGAACGCGCCACGTCGTCCGGGTCGCGCAGCAGATGGATGAAGCGCGCGCCCGGGAACAGCTTCGCCAGACCATACACGTAGTGGGAGTTCTCCGGCGTCGCGTCCACCCAGCGCCGCTTCGGGTCGCGGGTCGAGCCGCGGGTGTGCACGCCGTCGCGGGGATGCAGCTCGGTCTGCTCCACCAGCTTGGCGTTGGTGGGCGCCATCAGGTGCTGCAGGCCCTCGCCCATTAGGCGGTAGAACTCGTCGCGCGAGGTGCCGATCTGGCCCAGGTGAGAATAGTCGCCGTTCACCGTCGCGAGGCGGTACAGGTTGTCCAGGTCCACCGTCAGGCGCGCCAGCCAGTTCGTCTCCGGCAGGTTCACCAGGTTGGGATGCTGGCCCAGGCACCAGCCGAAGATACTGGTACCGGAACGGTAGGACCCCACCACGAACACGGGGCCCGTGGACCGGTCCGGTGCAGCGATCGGGTTATGGGCGGCCATGGCCATGGATTCGTGAGTCCCGCTTCCGGAATCGGAGACAAGACTTTGAATTTTATCCTAATTCCGGCCGGGCAGCCCGCTGATATCCTGGAAATAGGCCCTTTCGGCCCATCCGGGGCGGCAGGGACGGCCGGCTGAGGGAAAACCGCCGCTCAGGCGTCGAAGAAGGCCGCGAAAGGCGAGCCGGCGAAGTGTGCCTTCAGTTCGGGCAGATTGGCCACTACGCGACCGAGGTCCCGGTCCACGATCTTCTTGGTGGTGGTGGTGGCCGCATGGGGCGCCACGCCGATGAAGGCGTAGATCCGGTCCATCTCGCCAGTGGGATCGGTCACCAGCTTCTCGTAGGTGGTCTCGATGCTGCGGTGGCCGGCGAAGACGCGGCGGAAATGGGCCTTGCGCTCCAGTTCCTCGCGGAAGCTCTTCTCCATGTCGACGGGGTCCAGCGTCAGCACCGGCATCTCGGGCTGTGCCTGCGGGGTCTTGGCCGTCACCAGCGTCACGCCGGTCTTGTCGGCGACGCGGTGAGAGAGGTAGCGCTCGAACAGGTTCTCCCGGTCGAGGAACAGGATCTTGAGGTCCCGGTCCTGCCGGAGGATGTCGAGGATGGTCCGGTAGGACTTGGTGCTGAGTTCATCGTACTTCAGCTTGAAGCCGACCGCCTGGCGCCCGCGCGGGTGCAGCACGTGGTTGTAGATGAAGTACAGCGGCTCCGAGTCCTTGAGTGAATTGAAATAGGACTGGAGCGCCGGGTTGTCCTTCATCATCGTGCCGATGGGCGGCGCGAAACCGGTGACGGTGCGGCCCAGCACCTCGCCGTGGGAGAGGATCTGCGGGTGCGAGCGCAGGAGGTGCACGAACATGGAGCTGCCGCTGCGGGCGGGGCAGCAGATCATGTAGCTGTCGTCGCGCAGGTGCACGGGGGGCGTCTTGCGCCCGAGCAGGCTCTTCAGGAACTTCACGGTCTCCCCCCCTGGCCGCGCCGCACGGGTGCCGGCACGGAAGCGCGGTATTCGTCCATCACCTCGCGGGTCGGGCCGACCTTGCGCGTCACGCCGTGGTCTATCCAGACCACCCGGTCGCACAGTTCCAGCACCGTCTCCTCGCTGTGGGTCACCATCACCACGGTCTTGTCGGAATTGATCTTCTCGCGCATCACCGCGGCGGACTTGGCGCGGAACGCGGCATCGCCCACGCCCAGCACTTCGTCGATGAGCAGCACATCCGGATCGGCCTGGAACGCCACGGCGAAACCGAGGCGGGCTTTCATGCCGGAGGAGTAGCTGCGCATCGGCTCGTCGATGAAGTCGCCGAGTTCCGCGAAATCGATGATGTCATCCATGCGCGCCAGCACCTGGCGGCGCGTGAGGCCGAGAAGTATACCACTCAGTACCACGTTGTCCCGGCCGCTCAGGTACGGGATGAACCCGACTTGCAGCGAGAGCAGCGAGGCGCGGCCGCCGTGCATCACCATCTGGCCGAGGTCCGGCGCCAGGATGCCCGCGAGCACCCGCAGCAGCGTGCTCTTGCCCGCGCCGTTGTGCCCCACGATGCCGATGGTCTCGCCGTGCATGAGGTCGAAGCTCACGTCGTGCAATGCCCAGAACTTGGAGCTGCGCATGAGGCCCGAGCGGCGCGTGTAGCACACGCCCATGTTCCTGACCTCGATCACCGGCTGGTGTGACATGGCCTCAGCCCACCATCAGCTTGGTGTAGTGGCGGTCGTAGGCGCGCAGCACGGCCAGCGCCAGCGCATAGACCACCAGGGAGAACACCGCTACGGCCAGCAGCGTGTCCCAGCGCGGCCAGGCGTGCTCCATCAGCACGCTGCGGAAGGCCTTGATGATCCAGACCATGGGATTGAGACGCAGCACCGCCGCCGCGGCGGGGGGCAGCTTGTCCACGTCGTAGAAGATGCCCGACAGGAACATCAGCATGATGAGGCCGTTGTCCACGATCAGCTTGAAGTCCGGCAACAGCGGCAGGATCGAAGCGGCCAGGGAGCCCAAGGCCACGATCAGCAGGAACTCCACCAGCATCACCACCGGCAACGCCACCCACACGGGCTCCGGCGGATAACCCATGGCGGCCAGCACCAGCAGCAGCAGCGCCAGCACCACCAGGAACTTGATGCCGTTGATCACCATCACGATGAAGGGCAGGATCGCCTTAGGCACGTACACCTGCTGGATCAGGCCGCTGTTGGCCTGGATGGCGCCGGATCCGCCCTGCACGCTGCTGGCGAACCACTTCCAGGGCACCAGGCCCGTGAGCAGGAAAGGCACGGCGTGCACGCCGCCGGCCCGGATGCCGGCACCGAAAGCCACGTAGAACGCGGCCATGTACAGCGCCGGCTCCGCCACCCACCAGAGGATGCCGATGTAGGCGCGCGCAGCCTCGGCCTTGAGTTCGGCCATGGCCTTCCACCACACCAGTTCCAGCCAGCGGCGGGCCTGCACGGGGTTCACCGCCCCACTCCGGTGCGCGGATCAGAAATACACATGGAAGTCGCCCACCTTGACCGGCGTGTCATCGCCGTTGCACTTCAGGGTCAGGGGATAGGTGCCCGGCAGGTAGATGCGGGTCTGCCCCGGCAGCGAGAGCGCCATGCGCTGGCCGTTGTTGGTCACGTCCAGCCGGCGCGAGCCGAGCCAGGCTTCGACGTTGCCGACGCTGCCGGTGTACTGGATGTAGAGGGCGGAGTTGCCGCTCTTCTGCAGGTTGAAAGGCCGGCCGCTCTTGCCCTCCGGCGGCCCCCACAGGGTCACCTTGATGTCGCAGGGGTGCACGTCCATGGGCGCGTGGTAGGCGAGGCCCGTGTCCGGGATCGCCAGCTTGAACGCATCGCCGTAGAGCAGCTGTGGCCCGAAGCGCTTGCCCGAGACGAGGTCGGTGCGTAGGACCTGCATGTCCTGCTCCCAGGCATCCGCCTGCTCGCAACCGGCGCTGGGCGCCCCACTGTCGCAGAACATGGCGCCACCCTCGTCGTCAGTGACCAGGAAGCGGCCGGAGTAGATCGGGCGCGGATGCTCGTGGGGGGGCGGCGCGAAGGCATCCAGCGCCGTGGGGCCACTGGCACCGAGCAGGGACAACAACAGGCGCGGCACCTCGAACAGCGAGAGACGCCCCAGCTTGAGCGGCCCGCGCTTGCCGTCGATGACGATGAGCGGCGTGCTCTGCCGCGTGCGCATGGTCTCCGGCGTCAGGTCATCCGCGTTCTTGGGGAACAGTCCGGTATCGCTGAAGCCCTTGCGGCGGCTGCTGAGGGCCGGCAGGTGATCGCCGAAGATCACGATGATCGCATCCGGATCGGCGGCACGCAGCTTCACCAAGTAGTCGGACAGTTCCTGGGAGTCGTAGTACACCGCGTTGGCGTAGTTGGAGAGCGCCTCGTTATGGGGCTTGATCTTGATCACCTGCGGCCGCTTGCGCAGGTCCATCAGGAACGGATAGTGGCCGCTGGTGGTCACGGTGTACACCAGCCGCGGATGGCCGGCCGCATCCGCGATCACGCGGTCGTGCATCTGGGCGAACAGGGTTTGGTTGGCGAGGAAGCCGCCGTTCTGGTCGTCCAGGAACAGGCTCGGCTTGGCGTAGAAGCGGTCGAAGCCGAGGTACTGGTAGGAGTTGTTGCGGTTCCAGGTGCTGTAATCATCCGGCGCGATGGCGATGGTGCGGTAGCCGGCTTGTGCCAGGAGCATGGGCATGCACGGCATCGCCTGCACCAGGCTGGTGACGAAGGCGATGCGTTCCGGCAGCGCCGGCATGCCGCAGAGCACTTCCAGCTCGGAGTTGGCGGTGCCGCCGCCGAACACCGGCGTCTGCACCCAGCTGTCGTCGGTCTGGTCCCACAGCGCGCGGAACGGCGCCGCCCAGGGGTCGCGGTTGAACTCCACCTTCTTGATGAGGGAAGGGTCCCAGAACGCTTCCATCAGGAAGACGTAGACGTCGCGCTGCTTCGCCAGCGTCATGGGCGGCAGCGGCATCGCCATGCCCTGGCGCTTGAGCGCCGTCGCCACCTCATCGCGGGTCGGGAGCTTGCCCTGCAGCTCGCGCTGGCGCGCGTACTCGTTGAGGAAATACAGCAGCGGCCCGCGTTCCTCGTAGTTGCCGAGTTCCTTGTAGGGGTAGTAACCGAACATCGCGTCCAGGCCCTGGGCCAAGGGGCCCGGCAGGAACACGAGGCACAACCACAGCGGCAGCACCGTGGCGGCGAGCATCGCGATGCCGCGCCAGTCCCGACGCAGGCCGTAAAGGATGAGCGCGCCGATGGCCACCAGCGGCGCCAGCGCCGCCACGAAACGCCAGCCGAACAGCACGTCCAGCAGCACCGGCAGGGTGTTGATGTCGGAAGGCAGGATCGGTGCCGCCAGGAGCTCGACCTTGATGCCGTTGCCGATGTAGAGCGCGCCCAGCACCAACACCTGCAGCAGCAGGAACACCCACAGCCGCCGCATCAGGTAGTAGAGCCAGTAGGAGAACGCGGAGGCCGCTATGAGGTCGGCCAGGAGCCCGACCCAGGTCATGCTGTAGCCGAAATAATGGCGCACCGCCCAGTTGCAGACGGTCATGATCGCGAGCGTCGAGATGAGCGGCACCAGGTGCCTGAGCGCCGGATGCTTGAATGGGACCTTCAAGGCCTGTCTCCTGTGGGCCGCCGCCGGGCCGGCGCACCCTGATGCTTCTGCCCTGAAGGGCGGGCGCGGAGCGCCCGCGCGATGCGCATTATAACCCGACGTGGAACCGGCCCACCTCGATGCGCCGGGGATCGCCGTTGCAGCTCAGGGTGAGCGGATGGTCGCCGGGCAGCAGCAGCATGAGGCGTCCATGCAGGCCCGCGCTCAGGCGCTCGTGACTGTCCGTCGCGTAGACCTCGAGTTCCTCGAAACCGAGCCAGGCACGCACCCGGCGCGCGCTGCCGGTGTAGGAGATGTCGAAGCTGGGGCTGCCGTCCCGTTTCGGGTTGAAGCCGCGGCCGATGCGGGTGGACTTCGGCCCCCACTCCAGCACCCGGATGTCGCAAGGCTGGCTCGGGGTATCCCGGGAGAGATAGCCCGCCTCCGCTGCCGGCGAAGCCAACGCCCGCTCCACGTCGCCGTACAGGGCCGTGGTCGTGTAGTCGGAGCCCGCCAGGATGTCGGCCCGCAGCACTCGCATGTCCTCATACCATGCCTTGAGCTTGCGGCAGTCCCCGCTGCGGAAGTCCGGGGTGCAGATCTCAGGAGCCCCCTGCTCCGGCACCGATAAGAGGCGTCCGTCCCGCAAGCGCGGATGCAGTCCCGGGGGCGGCGTGAAGGCATCCAGCTCCGTCGGCTGGTCCATGCCGAGCAAGCCGAGCAGGAAGCGCGGCAGCTCGAACAACGAGAGCCGCCCGAACCTCACCGGCCCGCGGCGGCCGTCGATGACCAGGAGCGGCGTGGCCTGATGCGCCAGCAGCATGTGAGCGTCGAAGTCCTCCTCGTGGCCCGAGAACAGCCCGGACTTGGCATAGGCGCCGAAGCCATCGCTCAGCACCGGCAGGTGGTCGCCGAAAGCCACGATGAGCGCGTCCGGGTCCCGCTCCCAGATGCGTCCGATGTAGTCCGCCAGTTCGGACGTATCGTAGTAGACCGCGTTGGCATAGGCCGCGACGGAAGGGTCGGGGTAGTCGCTGGTGATGAGGGCCGGACGCCTCGCGTGGTCCAGGTCGAAGGGATAGTGACCGCTGTCGGTCGAGATGAACACGAAGCGCGGGCCTTCGACCGCGTCCTTCTGCAGCAACGAATCGGCCTGCTCGAACAGCTCCGCGTCCGCCATGAACTCGCCGTTGCGATCAGAGGGGTCGAAGTTGTCCGCGTCGTAGAAGCGCTGGAAACCGATGAAGGACAAGGCGTCACCCCGGTTCCACAAGCCGTAGGGATCGGCGGTGGCGGCATAGCTGCGGTACCCCGCCTGGGCCAGCAGGCGCGGCAGGCACAACATGGGGCGGCGCAGGCTCGTGACGAACACGATGCCGGAATCGAAGGCCGGCGCGCCGCAGAGGGCCTCGAACTCGGAGTTGGGCGTGCCGCCGCCGAACACCGGCACCAGGGTCTGGCTGCGCCCGGCCTGGTCGTAGAGCTTGCGGAACGCGGGAGCGAAGGGATCGCGGTTGTAATGGGCCGCCTTCATCAGGGAAGCGTCCCACAGCGTCTCCATCATGATGAGGTACACATCGCGCGCGGCGCCCGGCTGCAGCGGTCCCAACGGCGGCTTCGGGCCGGTGCGCGCGAGCGCCTGCAGGACCGCTTCGCGCGAGGGGATCTCCCCTGCCACGGCGCGCCCGCGGGCGTACTCGTTCAGCAGGTACACGTAAGGGCCGCGCTCGAAGAAATTATAGGTGGGCCCGAAAGCGTCGTAGCCGTAGAGCTGGTCGAGCTGGCTGCGCAGCCACTCGGGCGCCTGCGTCACCGTGCCGGCCACCAACAACATCCCGCCGAAGAACAGGGCCGGTGTCTGCCAGCGCCAGCGCAAACCGGCGAGGAAGGCGAGCGCCAGCAGCAGGAAGGGCGTGCCCATCAGCAGGAAGCGCCAGCCCTCCACCTGCTCCAGCAACACCGGCAGGGCCGCGAGGTCCGCCGGCAGCACCGGCGCATCGAAGTAGAGCATCTTGTAGGCGTTGCCGAGGTACAGCAGCAGCGTCACCAGCGCCTGCACCGCGAGGAACAGCCACCAGGGGCGCAGCAGCGCGTACAGCCAGTAGCCCACCAGCGTGCCCGCCAGCGCCTCGCTGGCGTAACCCTGGGTGTAGAGGCCGATCTGGAAGAAGTTGCCGACGATGAAACTGCACAGCGCGAGCAGTAACGCTGCGCTCGTGGGCGGCAGCCACAGCCAACGCCAGCGGGTGAGGCGCGGGTACGGGGGACGGAGGGAGGGCGGCAGCGGCATGGTGGTGTGGGCCGCGCCGGCTTACCGCTTGGAGGACTCCGCGCCCAGGCCGCGGCGCTCGGCGGCCGTCTTGTGGCCCGCCACCGCTTCGCACCAGTCGAGGTGCGCGAGGTACCAGTCCACGGTCTTGGCCAGGCCGCTCGCAAGGTCCTCCGCGGGCTGCCAGTCCAGCTCCTTCTTTATATAGCGGATGTCGATGGCGTAGCGCCGGTCGTGGCCGGGCCGGTCCTGCACGAACTTGATGAGGCTCTCGTGGGGGCGGTGCTGGGAATCCGGGCGGCGCTCGTCTAGGAGCTTGCAGATGGTGCGCACGATCTCGATGTTCTTGCGCTCGCCGTTGCCGCCCACGTTGTAGGTCTCCCCCAGCCTGCCCTTGAGGATCACCCGCTCGATGGCGCTGCAATGGTCCGCCACGTACAGCCAGTCCCGCACCTGCTGGCCGTCGCCGTATACCGGGATGGGCCGGCCGGCGAGCGCGTTCAGGATGATCACCGGGATAAGCTTCTCCGGGAACTGATAGGGGCCGTAGTTGTTGGAGCAGTTGGTCAGGGTCACCGGCAGGCCGTAGGTGCGGTGATAGGCCCGCACCAGGTGGTCGGACGAGGCCTTGCTGGCGGAATACGGGGAACTCGGGTCGTAGGGCGTCTTCTCGTGGAAGGCCGGGTCCGCGGGGCCGAGCGAACCGAACACCTCGTCGGTGGAGACGTGGTGGAAACGGAACTCGCCTTGCTTCCCCGCCCAGGCCGCCTTGGCGGCCTTCAACAGCACGTGCGTGCCCAGGATGTTGGTCTGGATGAAGGCATCGGGGCCGTCTATCGAACGGTCCACGTGGGACTCGGCGGCGAAGTGAGCCACTGTGTCGATGGCTTCGCCGCGCATCAGCTCGTTCACCAGCGCTTCGTCGCAGATGTCGCCGTGCACGAAGCGGAAGTTGGCCCTGCCTTCTAGGTCCTTGAAGTTGAGCCGGCTGCCGGCATAGGTGAGCGCATCCAGCATCACCACCCGATCCTGCGGATGCGCCTCTGTCCAATGGTATAAGAAGTTCGCGCCGATGAAACCCGCGCCGCCGGTGACCAGGATGTTCCGCTTGCCCATCAGTCTTTGCTCCCGAACCTGTCCAGCTTGGAGAACTCGCGCACCAGCGCCTCGCCGAAACGCCCCAGCATCTTGCGCACCGGCACCTGCTTCAGTTGCAGCGCCGGCTGTTCCACCAGGTGCCAGGAGAGGGCCGCCAGTGGCAGCGTGCCCGCGGCGGCGGCGAAGAACAGCTCCACCGGCGTGAGCCCGGGGAACCACTGCACCAGGGTCTCCTGCACCGGCCAGCCGTAGATGTAGACGCCGTAGGAGTAGTCGCCGACGCGATTATACCAATGGAAGTCCGGCACATAGACCAGCCACATGGTTGCGTACAGGAAGAACACGGTCCAGCCCAATGGGAAATACCCCAATGCCCGCATCACCAGCGCGAAGATGAACAGCAGCACCAGGATCTTCCAGTCCAGGCGCACCCAATCGCGGTTGATGTAGAAGGCCATGCCCACGCAGAAGATGAGCGCCAGGTGGGCGAACTTCTTCACGATGGAAAGCATGGGTACCAGGTCCGGGGTCAGCACCAGACAGACGGCTAACGCCCCCAGCGCCAGGTTGGCGAGCCAGCGGCGGCGCAGGATGCCGGCCACCCCGAACAGCGCCACCACGATGTACATGCGGATCTCGGCCGGCAGCGTCCACAAGGGGCCGTTCATGGCCGGACGCGGGCTGCCCAGGAACACGCCGGGCAGCTCCATCTGCGCCTTCCACAGGGGGGCGGTATAGGCCAGGTACTTCCAGGTGAGCGGGCTGGCGAAATACTCCTGCACGCTCACGCTCGATACCAGCGGACCCCAGATGAACACCGTCACGAACAGGCACACGAACAGCGCGGGGAAGATGCGCAGGATGCGCGCCTTGGCGAACACGGCGAGATCGTCCCGGTGCAGGTAGCTCGCCGTCACCAGGAAGCCGCTGATGACGAAGAACATCTCGACCGCGAGGTCGCCGCTGTAGGTGAAACCGAGCGCGCGCTGCACCAGGTCGTGGCCGCCGCGCAGCAGCGAGAGCGCATAACTGTGGCCGTAGACCACCGCCATCGCCGCGATGAAACGCAGCAATTGGTAGTTGTTCTCGCGGTCGTGCTCGTGTTCGGCGAGGGTCTTGCCCCAACCCCATGCCAGCTTGAGCTTCATGCCCTGCCCCGTGCCGCAAGCCCGTCGAGACAGGCCCGCAAGGAAGCGCGCCAGTGGGGCCGCGTCAGCCCCAGGGCCGCGGCGGTGGACGCGCAGTCCAGCACGCTGTAGGCCGGGCGCCGCGCCGGGGTCGGATAGTCGGCCGTTGCGATGGGCTGCACAGGCACCGCCCCCGGCAGGAGACCGCGTGCCAACGCCTCCTCCTGGATGGCGATGGCGAAATCGTACCAGCTCGCCACGCCGGCGTCGGTCCAATGGTGGATGCCGGCGAGCGCGGGGCGCCCTGCCGCCGCCCACAGCGCCCGCGCGATGGAATCCGCGTGGGTAGGCGCACCCACCTGGTCCGCCACCACCCGCAGGCCGTCCCGCTCGCGCATCAGCTTCAGCATGGTGTTCATGAAGTTGCGGCCGAGGGCGTCATAGACCCAGGCGGTGCGCAGGATGAAAGCGCGTCCGCCGAGCTCCGCCTGCACCCGCTCCTCGCCGAGGAGCTTGCTCGCGCCGTAGGCACCGAGCGGCCGCGGCGCATCGGCGGGCGCGTAGGGGCGCGATTGCGTGCCGTCGAAGACGAAATCCGTGGAGATGTGCAGCAGCCGCGCGCCGTGCTCGCGGGCAGCAGCCGCGAGATGCCCCGGGCCGGCACCGTTCACGCGCTGGGCAAGCTCGGGCTCGCCCTCGGCCTTGTCCACCGCGGTATAGGCCGCGGCATTGATGATGAGGTCGGGGCGCTGTGAAGCCACCGCGCGCTGCACCGCGGCCGGGTCACCGATGTCCAGTTCCGCCCGGCCGAGGGAGAGGAGCTGGACGCCCGGCGGGCAGAGCACGGCGAGCGCCCGCGCCACCTGGCCGCCGGCGCCTGTGACCAGGGCCTTCAAGGGAAGCAGTCCGCGTCGGCGAGCAGCCTGCCCTGCTGGTCCTTGGGCGAGAGGATGGGCGTGCCCTGGAGCGGCCAGGGGATACCGAGCGCGGGGTCGTCCCAGCGCAGTGTGCGCTCATGCTGCGGCGCGTAGAAGTCCGTGCACTTGTAGAAGAACTCGGCGGAATCCGACAGCACGTAGAACCCATGGGCGAAACCCGGCGGCACCCATAGCTGGTGCTTGTTGTCGCCGGAGAGCAGGCTGCCCGCCCACTTGCCGTAGGTGGGCGAACTCTTGCGCAGGTCCACCGCCACGTCGAACACCTCGCCCTGGGTGACCCGCACCAGTTTCCCCTGGGGCTGCTGTATCTGGTAATGCAGGCCGCGCAAGGTGCCCTGCACGGAACGGCTGTAGTTGTCCTGCACGAACTGCAGGTCGAGGCCGGCGGCGGCGAACTTGCGCGCCTCCCACACCTCGAAGAACCAGCCGCGCTCGTCGCCGAACACCTTCGGCTTGATGAGCATCACGTCCGGGATGGAGAGGCGCTGGAACTCCATCAGGCCTGCGCCTCTTTCAGCACCTTCATCAGGTACTGGCCGTAGCCGTTCTTCAGCAGCGGTTGCGCCAGGCGTTCCATCTGGGCGCCGTCGATGAAGCCCTGGTGGAAGGCCACTTCCTCGGGGCAGGCGACCTTGAGGCCCTGACGGTTCTCGATGGTCGCGATGAAGTTCGAGGCATCCAGCAGCGACTCATGGGTGCCGGTGTCGAGCCAGGCCACGCCACGGCCGATGATCTCCACCTGCAGGCGGCCCTTCTGGAGATAGGCCACGTTGGCGTCGGTGATCTCCAGCTCGCCGCGTGGCGAGGGCTTGAGGGCCTTGGCCACGTCCACGATGCCGTTGTCATAGAAATAGAGCCCGGTGACCGCGTAGCTGGACTTGGGCGCCTTGGGCTTCTCCTCGATGCCGAGCGCTTTGCCCTGCTTGTCGAAGTGCACCACACCGTAGCGCTCCGGATCCTTCACGTAGTAAGCGAACACCGTGGCGCCCTGGTCACGCGCGGTGGCGCGGCGCAGGGACTCCGAGAAGCCGTGGCCGTAGAAGATGTTGTCGCCGAGGATGAGGCAGACCGGGTCCTTGCCGATGAACTTCTCGCCCAGGATGAAGGCCTGGGCTAGGCCGTCGGGGCTCGGCTGCACCACGTAGCTTAAGGAAAGGCCCCACTGGGAACCGTCGCCCAGGAGCGCCTGGAACATGGGCGCGTCGTGGGGCGTGGTGATGAGCAGGATCTCGCGGATGCCGGCCAGCATGAGCGTGGTGAGCGGATGGTAGATCATCGGCTTGTCGTAGATCGGCAAGAGCTGCTTGCTGATGACGCGCGTGACCGGATGCAGGCGGGTGCCCGAGCCGCCCGCCAGGATGATGCCCTTGTACTTCATGCTCGTCCCCATGCGGCCGCGCCGCGGCTCAGCCGTGCTTCAGGATCCCCAGGCGGCGCAGGTGCGCGATGACCTGGGCCACGCATTGCTCGACGCTGTCCCGGTCGTTGTGCAGCGTGATCTCCGCCGCCTCGGGCGCCTCGTAGGGCGCATCGATGCCGGTGAAGTTCTTGATCTCGCCGGCGCGGGCCTTGCGATAGAGGCCCTTCGGGTCGCGCTGCTCGCAGACCTCGATGGGCGTGTCCATGAATACCTCGAAGAACTCGTCCTTCTCCAGCAGTCCGCGCACCAGCCGCCGGTCCGCGCGGAACGGCGAGATGAAGGCGGTGATGACGATGACGCCCGCATCCACGAACAACTTGGAGACCTCGCCGATGCGGCGGATGTTCTCCACCCGCGACTCGTCGGTGAAGCCCAGGTCCTTGTTCAGGCCGTGGCGCACGTTGTCGCCGTCCAGCAGGTAGGAGTGGTAGCCCTCGAGGAACAGGGCCTGCTCCAGGGCGTTCGCGATGGTGCTCTTACCCGAGCCGGAGAGACCGGTGAGCCAGATCACGCAGGGCTTCTGGCCCTTCTGGTTGGAACGCTGCACGCGGGTGACCTTGTGCTCGTGCCACACCACGTTCTCGGACTTGTCCTGCAGCACCGCCTGCACCCCGCGGATCACCATGCCGGCGCCGACGGTCCCGTTGCTGAGGCGGTCGATGATGATGAGCGCGCCGGTGGCGCGGGACACCGCATAGGGGTCGAAAGCCATGGGCTCGCTGAAGGTGATCTTGCACTGGGCGATCTGGTTCAGCTTCAGCTCGTCGGCGAAATCTTTCTGCAGCGTGTTCACGTCCACCACGTGGTAGATGCGGTCGATCACGCCGGTGACGGTCTTGGCATTGAGCTTGAACAGGTACTGCTTGCCCGGCAGCATCGGCGCATCCGCCATCCAGATGAGCCAGGCATCGAGGCTGTTGCTCACGTGGGGCGCGCGCTCGCCGTGCACCAGCATGTCGCCGCGGCTGATGTCGATCTCGTCCGCCAGGGTCACGGTCACGGCCATGGGCGCGTGGGCCTCGGCCAGCTCGCCCTCGTAGGTGACGATGGATGTGACCTTGCTGGAGCGGCGCGAGGGCAGCGCCATCACCGCATCGCCCTGCTTCAGCACGCCCGCCGAGAGGGTGCCGCAGAAGCCGCGGAAATCCAGGTTCGGCCGGTTCACGTACTGCACCGGCAGGCGCAGGTCCTTCAGGTTGATGTCGTCGCTCGCGTCCACGGTCTCGAGGATGTCGAGCAGGGTGGGGCCCGCGTACCAGGGCATGCTCTCGCCCCGGTGCACGATGTTCTCGCCCTTCAAGGCCGAGACCGGCACGAAACGGATGTCGGGGATGTGCAGCGACTTGGCCAGCTCCAGGTACTCGGCCTGGATGCGCTCGTAGACCTTCTGATCGTAGCCCACCAGGTCCATCTTGTTGATGGCCACCACCGCGTGGCGGATGCCCAGCAGCGAGACGATGAAGCTGTGGCGGCGGGTCTGGGTCAGCACGCCCTTGCGCGCGTCGATGAGGATCACCGCCAGGTTGGCGGTGGAGGCGCCGGTGGCCATGTTGCGGGTGTACTGCTCGTGTCCCGGCGTGTCGGCGATGATGAACTTGCGCTTGTCGGTATTGAAGTAGCGGTAGGCCACGTCGATGGTGATGCCCTGCTCCCGCTCGGACTGCAGGCCGTCCACCAGCAGCGCCAGGTCCACTTCCTGGCCGGTGGTGCCGTGCTTCTTGCTGTCCTTCTCCAGCGACTTCATGTGGTCGTCGAAGATGCCGTCGGTGTCGTACAGGAGCCGCCCGATGAGCGTGCTCTTGCCGTCGTCCACGCTGCCGCAGGTGATGAAGCGCAGCAGTTCCTTGCGCTCGTGCAGGCGCAGGTAAGCCTCGATGTCGTCGCGGATCAGCTGTTCCTGGGCGGACATCAGAAGTACCCCTCGCGCTTCTTCTCTTCCATGGAGCCGGCCTGGTCGTGGTCGATCATGCGGCCCTGCCGCTCGGAGGTGCGGGTCAGCAGCATCTCCTGGATCACCTGCGGCAGGGTCAGGGCCTCGGAACGGACCGCGCCCGAGAGCGGGTAGCAGCCGAGGGTGCGGAAGCGTACTGACTCCAGGCGCGGCTGCTCGCCCGGGTTCAGGCGCATGCGCTCGTCGTCAACCATGATCAGCGCGCCGTCCCGGTCCACCACCGGCCGGGGCTTGGCGAAGTACAGCGGCACCACCGGGATCTTCTCCAGGTATACGTACTGCCACACGTCCAGCTCGGTCCAGTTGGAGAGGGGGAACACGCGGATGCTCTCGCCCTTGTTGATGCGGCCGTTGTAGAGGTTCCACAGCTCGGGGCGCTGGTTCTTGGGGTCCCAGCGGTGGTTGCGATCACGGAAGGAGTAGACGCGCTCCTTGGCGCGGGACTTCTCCTCGTCGCGGCGCGCGCCGCCGAAGGCCGCGTCGAACTGGTATTTGCTGAGCGCCTGCTTCAGCGCCTCGGTCTTCATCACGTCGGTGTATTTCTTGCTGCCGTGGTCGAAGGGGTTCATGCCCGCCTTCACCCCTTCCTGGTTCGTGTGCACGATCAGCTCCACCCCGAGCCGCTTGGCGGTCTCGTCGCGGAAGCGGATCATGTCGCGGAACTTCCAGGTGGTGTCCACGTGCAGCAGCGGGAACGGCAGCTTGCCCGGGTGGAAAGCCTTCATGGCCAGGTGCAGCATCACCGAGCTGTCCTTGCCGATGGAGTACATCATCACCGGCCGTTCGAACTCGGCCGCCACCTCGCGGATGATGTGGATGCTTTCGGCTTCTAGCTGCTTGAGATGGTTGAGACGGTAGTCCTTCATCGGGTGCACTCGGTCCTCATCGCAGCGGCTGGAAGGAACGGGACAGACGCGGCAGCCAGTGGCGTGCCGGGTCCAGGGAATAGCCCACCGCGAAGGCGCGGCCGGTGATGGCGCTCGCCGGCACGAAGCCGATGTAGCGCGAATCCTTGCTGTCGTCGCGGTTGTCGCCCATCACGAAATACTCGCCGGCGGGCACCGTGACCGGGGCGAAGCTGCGCATGGCGTAGCGACCTGGGTCGAACATGACGGCATGCTCGTGGCCGGCCAGGTCTTCCTGCCTGAACACATAGGCGGCGGCGTCCGGCAGCGCGGCGCCCTCGCCTGCCACGGGCGGGAGCTGAGCCATGGCGCGGCCGTTGATGATGACGCTCTCGTCCCGCATCTCGACCACGTCGCCCGGCACCGCCACCACCCGCTTCAGCAGACGTTCGCCATCCTCGGGGGAGTACAGCACCACGATGTCGCCGCGGCGGGGCTCGGCCCGGTGCCAGAGCACCACGCTGGTGAAGGGCAGGCGCAGGTCGTAGGCCATCTTCTCGGTGAGCAGGCGGTCGCCCTCCACCACCGTCGGTTTCATGGAGCCGGTGGGGATGTAGTAGATGTCGGCGAAGGAGGAACGGAACGCGCACATGAGCAGCAGGAACAGCAGCGTGCCGCGCCATTCCTTCCACTGGGCCAACAGACGATCGCGCATCATCGGATGGGATTCCTGGGCGGGACGCCCTGGAGGAACGCGGCCCGCTTAAGGCCGGCTCCTGGCCGGGTCTCGCTCTAAGTCTATATAGGTGGGCCCGTAGGCCCCGGACTGCGCATTTTACACGGGGGCAGCAGCCCCATACACCCGATTTACCCGTGCAGGACGGGGTTCAGGCAGTGGGACGGACCGCCTTCTCGGGCGTGAGACCGGCATAGGCCCGGCCGGCGCCGCCGGAACGGCGCATGGCCGCCACCATCATGGTGGGCTTGATGCGGCCGGTCTCCAGCAGGGTCTGGTTGAGGCGCTCCACCAGGTCCACGAAGGCCCGGTCCTCGGGGCGCCCCTCGTCCAGGTTGCGGCCGTAACCGCGCTCGACGAAGGGGTCCACGATTCCGCCATAGCCCACGAAACCGTCGAAGCCGAAGCGCTGCACCAGCAGGGGCAGGATGTCCTGGGCGCGGATGCCCTCGAAGCCCTTGTTGGAGCAGTCCCAGTCCAGGTACTGCTCGTGGACCTTGTTGAACTGGTAGTTGAAGCGGTAGCGGGCCGGCATCACCTGCCACAGGGACTCGATCCAGGCCAGGGTCTCGGGCCAGCGCATGTGGCCGTTCTTGCCGATCATGTCCGCGGTGAGGAACACCGAGTCCGCATGCATGGCGTCGTGGATGGCACCGAACAGCCCTTCCAGGTTCACGATATGGTGCAGGATGTGGTGGGCCATGACCCCGTCGTACTGCACGTCGAACTTGAAGTCGTTCAGGTCCACCACCTTCATCTCGACGCAGTCCTGCACGCCCGCCTGCTCGGCGGCCTGGCGTGCGCGGCCCAGGCGGACATCGGAGATGTCGGTGCAGGTGAGCGTGAACGGACCCTTGCCCATCTCCTTCAGGCGCTTGGCCAGGCGGATCTCGACCTGGCAGTCGCCGGAGCCGATGCTCACGAAACGGGCGGTGCGTCCCGGGACCTTGCCGATGTGCTCGGCGAAGCGGGTGGCGTAGAGGTCGAACACGCCGTTCACGCCGAAGACCTCGGACATGCGCGGGGTGATCCAGGTCTTCATCCAGTACTGGGTGATGTTGCCGGGCTTCCAGAGCGCGCCCAGGTCCGCGAACTGCGCGATCTGCTGCTTGACGCGGTCCTCGTACTCGGTGGTCATCTCAGGGCTCCAGCATCCACGCGTAAGGGGTGCCTGCCAGGGCGGCAGCCAGCTCGGCGGCGTTGGCGATCTGCCCGCGCAAGGGCGCGGCGGCAGCACCTGCTTCCATCGCCGGGAACGGATCCAGGCCCAGGAACCCGGCCAACTCCGCCAGGAGCGCCCCGCGCTCCGGCGAGGCGAAACGGTCTGCGTCCAGCTTGAGGCGGCGATGTCCCTCGAACAGGCGGTCCACATAGTCGTTCATGCGGTCGGCCTGGCGCGCCTGCAGCAGGAAGGCTTGAGGCGCCACCGTCACCGGGCCCGCCGCGCCTTGCCCGCGCTTGAGTTCCGCCACATGCGTGCCGAGCAGGTTGCGGGCCGCGTAATGGATCACCCGCACGTCCCGGTCCTGCATCAGCGCGTTGCGCACCGGCGCGCTGGGAGAATCCAGTAGCGCGCCCTGTTCCACCTTGAAGCCCACGGCGTGGCGGCCGCGGGAGTCGAACACATACTTATATAGATAGGTCTCGGGGGAAGCCGTCCGGAAGGCCGCGAGATCGCGGGAGTCCCGCGCCTTGCCGAGCAGGCCGTCGGAGAGCCCGGCGAAACCCGCGGGAGAGAGGGGCCCCAGGGCGTCGGCATGGCAGAGCAGGGCCGGATGCCGGTTCAAGGCCGTGGCGAGGGCCGCCGCGTCCGTGCCGGCCGGATGCACCAGCACGAACAGCTCGCCGCGCAGTTTGCCCATGAGCGCACGCGGACGCGCCTCATCGAGGCGGCGGCGGACTGCGCCCAGGAGGGCTCGGAGTTTCATCGGTCGGGGCCGGCCTTGGCGTCAGCTGCGGGTCAGAACGGGATGTCGTCGTCCTGGAAGTCGCCGCCGCCGGCGGGTTCGCTGGCCGGGGCCCGGCTCGGGGCCTCGTCGCGCATGCGGTCACCACCGCTGCCGCCACTGCCGCCACTGCCGCCGCCGGCACCACCGCGGCCACCCAGCATCTGCATCTCGTCCACCATGATCTCGGTGACGTAGTGCTTCTGGCCGTCCTTCTCGTAGTCGCGGGTGCGCAGGCGGCCCTCCACGTAGATCTGGGAGCCCTTACGCACGTACTCGCCCACGATCTCCGCCAGGCGGTTATAGAAGGTGAGCTTGTGCCACTCGGTGCGTTCCTTCTTCTCGCCGGTCTGCTTGTCCTTCCAGGACTCGTTGGTGGCGGCGGAGATGTTCACCACCGCGCCACCGGACGGCATGTATTTGACCTCCGGGTCACGGCCGACAGTCGCCACCAGGATCACCTTGTTTACGCCGCGTGCCATAGCTCTTCTCCGGAGGGCCCTGCGAGGGGCCTGTTTTGACGTGAAAGTCCGTCATTTTACTTGGTGGGGCGGGCCCGGGTCACGCTTTTCCGGTCCCGCGAGCCGGTCGGGCGGGCTGGAAAACCGGCTCCACCGCCCCCATTACTTAGCCTCAATCCGCCGTTTCCTGCCCTGATTCCCGGCCTGTCCGTGTTTTGCGCCAGGATGGCGGTGCGGCGTACACTTCCCAGTTCGGTCCAATTCAAGGTCATCCATGGCTCTCGACACCATCCGCGTCCGCGGCGCCCGCACCCACAACCTCGCCAACGTGGACGTGGACCTGCCCCGGGACAAGCTCATCGTCATCACCGGGCTCTCGGGTTCGGGCAAGTCCTCCCTCGCCTTCGACACGATCTATGCCGAAGGCCAGCGCCGCTACGTGGAGTCCCTCTCGGCCTACGCCCGCCAGTTCCTCTCCATGATGGAGAAGCCGGACGTGGACCACATAGAAGGTCTGTCGCCCGCCATATCCATCGAGCAGAAATCCACCTCCCATAACCCGCGCTCCACCGTGGGCACGGTGACGGAGATCTACGACTACCTGCGCCTGCTCTACGCCCGCGCCGGCATCCCGCGCTGCCCGGACCACCACATCGACCTCACCGCCCAGACCGTGAGCCAGATGGTGGACCAGGTGCTGGCGCTGCCGGAGGACACCAAGCTCATGCTGCTCGCCCCCGTGATGCACGAGCGCAAGGGCGAGCACCTGGAGCTGCTGGGTGAGCTGCGGGCCCAGGGTTTCGTGCGGGCCCGCATCGACGGCAGCGTGATGGAGCTGGACAAGGCCCCCAAGCTGGATCTCCGCCGCAAGCACACCATCGAAGTGGTGGTGGACCGCTTCAAGGTACGCCCGGACGTGGCCCAGCGCCTGGCGGAGTCCTTCGAGACGGCCCTGAGGTTAGCCGACGGCATCGCCCACGTGGCCTTCATGGACGAGCCCAAGAAACCGGAGATCACCTTCTCCTCTAAGTTCGCCTGCCCGGTCTGCGGCTACTCCATCGCCGAGCTGGAACCGCGCCTGTTCTCCTTCAACAACCCGGTGGGCGCCTGCCCCGGTTGCGACGGCCTGGGCGTACGCCAGTTCTTTGACCCGGCCCGGGTGGTGACCCAGCCCCAACTCTCGCTGGCCGGCGGCGCGGTGCGCGGCTGGGACCGGCGCAACGCCTACTACTTCCAGCTCATCCAGAGCCTGGCGCGCCACTACAAGTTCGACATCGAGACCCCCTTCGAGGACCTGCCGGAGAAGATCCGCCGCATCATCCTCCAGGGCAGCGGCGATGAGGTGATCCCCTTCAGCTACACCAACGAGCGCGGCAGCAAGAGCAGCCGGCGCCACGCCTTCGAGGGCGTGCTGCCCAACATGGAGCGCCGTTACCGCGAGACCGAATCTATGATGGTGCGGGAGGAACTCTCCAAGTACCTGAGCGCCCGCCCCTGCCCGGACTGCGAGGGCACGCGCCTGAAGCGCGAGGCCCGCAACGTGTTCGTGGCAGGCCAGGCCCTGCCCTCCGTCACCGGCCGCTCCGTGGGCGATACCCTCAAGTTCTTCGACACCCTCGACCTCCCGGGCCGGCGCGGCGAGATCGCCGCCAAGATCGTCAAGGAGATCCGCGCACGGGTCTCGTTCCTGGTGAACGTGGGCCTGGACTACCTCACCCTTGACCGCAGTGCCGAGACCCTCTCGGGCGGCGAGGCCCAGCGCATCCGCCTGGCGAGCCAGATCGGCTCGGGCCTGGTGGGCGTCATGTACATCCTGGACGAGCCCTCCATCGGCCTGCACCAGCGGGACAACGAGCGCTTGCTGAAGACCCTCACTCGACTGCGCGACATCGGCAACACCGTGATCGTGGTTGAACACGACGAGGACGCCATCAAGCACGCGGACCACGTGCTGGACATGGGCCCCGGCGCCGGCGTGCACGGCGGCAAGGTGGTGGCCCAGGGCACCCCGGCGGAGATCGCCGCGGACCCGGATTCCCTCACCGGCCAGTACCTCTCGGGCCGGCGCGGCATCCCGGTGCCGGAGCGGCGCCTCCCGCCGGACAAGAAGCGCATGCTGCGCATCAAGAAGGCCCGCGGCAACAACCTGAAGGGCGTGGACGTGGAGATCCCGCTGGGTCTCATGACCTGCGTCACCGGCGTGTCCGGCTCGGGCAAGTCCACCCTCATCAACGACACCCTCTACCGCTACGCGGCGCGGCGCCTCAACGACGCCTCCGACGAGGCGGCGCCCTGCGACGGCATCGACGGCCTGGAGAAGATCGACAAGATCATCGACATCGACCAGTCCCCCATCGGCCGCACGCCCCGCTCCAACCCGGCCACCTACACCGGGCTCTTCACGCCCATCCGCGAGTTGTTCGCGGAGGTGCCGGAAGCCCGTTCCCGCGGCTACAACCCGGGGCGCTTCAGCTTCAACGTGAAGGGCGGACGTTGCGAGTCCTGCCAGGGCGACGGCGTCATCAAGGTGGAGATGCACTTCCTGCCGGACATCTACGTGGCCTGCGACGTGTGCAAGGGCAAGCGCTACAACCGCGAGACCCTGGACATCCGCTACAAGGGCAAGACTATCCACGAGGTGCTGGAGATGACGGTGGAGGACGCGCTGGAGTTCTTCAGCGCCGTGCCCGTGGTGGCGAACAAGCTGCGCACCCTCACCGCCGTGGGCCTGACTTACGTGCGCCTGGGCCAGAACGCCACCACCCTCTCGGGCGGCGAGGCCCAGCGGGTGAAGCTCGCGCGGGAACTGTCCAAGCGCGATACCGGCAGCACCCTCTATATATTGGATGAGCCCACCACCGGCCTGCACTTCCACGACATCGACCAGCTGCTGGGCGTGCTGCGCCAACTCAGGGACGGCGGCAGCACCGTGGTGATCATCGAGCACAACCTGGACGTCATCAAGACCGCGGACTGGATCGTGGACCTCGGTCCCGAGGGCGGCGGCGGGGGCGGCAGCATCGTGGTCACCGGCACACCGGAAGAAGTGGCGGACCATGCCGGTTCCTACACCGGCCACTTCCTGAAGCATGTGCTGGGTTCCGTGAAAGACACCCAGCCGCGCCGCACCGGCACGCGCCGCTGACATGGCGGCAGCGGGGCCCAGCTTCCTCGGCATCGGCGCGCAGAAGGCGGGCACCACCTGGCTGCACCGCATGCTGTCGCGGCACCCGGATGTGGGCATGCCGGAACAGAAGGAACTGCACTTCTGGGACCGGGAGACCCCTGATGCCGCTGCAGTCGCAAGCTACATGGACCGTTTCGCGGGTCTGCGCGGCAAGGCCCGCGGCGAGATCACTCCCAGCTACGCGATCCTGCCGCCGGAGCGCATCGCCGTCCTGCGCGGTTACCTGCCTGACCTGAGGCTCATCTATATATTGCGCGATCCCGTCGAGCGCGCCTGGTCCCACGCCAAGATGGACCTGGGCAAGCACCTGCGCCGGCACAAGCAGCTACCCCCGGATATGGATGCCTGGCTGGAGGCGCACTTCCGCTCCGAGGAGTCGCTGCAGCGGGGCGACTACGCCACCTGCCTCGCCAATTGGGGGCAGCACTATGGACGAGACCAGTTGCAGGTATCCATCTACGAAGAGGTCTTCGCTGCACCCCGTGACTTCCTGAAGGCCTGCGCCGTCCATCTCGGCGTGGACCCAGGGTTCTACGACGGAGTCCAGGCTGTGGAACTGGCTGACAGCGTCTATCCGGAAGGAGAGGTCATCAAGACATCCCGGCAGGAGCTGCCGCCGGAAACGCGCGGGCGCCATGCCGCGCTGCTGCTGGAGCTCTATGCGCCGCTTATCGAACGCCTGTCATCCCTGCTCGGGCGCGATCTCAGCAGCATCTGGGCCAGGCCTCAGGCGTAACCGAAGCGCCTGAGCCCCGGCTGCCCTAGCCGCACCAGGGTCGCCATCTCCGCCGCATCCCGTGACTTCCAGGCCTCGCTCCGCGGCGAGGGCCGTATCCGCGCAGCCGCCGCGCCCGGGTCTTGCGCGACGCCCAGGAAAGCGAACAAGCGCTGCACGTCCGCCTCTGGCGCCGCGCAAAGGTCCTCGTATCTCACCCGCAGATAATGGCCGGCCAGGCGCTGCTCGCCGTAGTCGGCGGCGGCCGTGTTGATCCGGGACCAGAGCAGGATCGACTGCTGCGGCTCCGGCAAGGCGTCTTCCCCGGGCGCCAGCAGATGGCGGCCATGTTTCTGCAGCTGGTTCTGGTTCTTGGAATAGGCCATGTCGCGCCCGTCGCGCACCAGGTGGATGACCGTGAGTTCGGGCAACTGCGCGTGGAGGAAAGGCAGCAGGAAGATGCTGCGTGGCGCCTTCCAACCCCAGGCTGTGTCCCCCGCGGGACGGGAGGCCCGGTGCTGTGCCAGCCCCACCTCCAGCGCTCGGGACATGTCGGCACCGCCCGCGAGCGATGCCGCATCGCCCGTGACGCCGTCGACCCAGCGGGTGCGCTCCAGGTAGGCATCCACGTGGGTCTCGAAGAGATCATAGAAGCCGAGGAAGTCGCCGGCCCGGTTGCGCTCGGCCCCCAGGAAATAGCCGGCGGACTCCAGGATGTCCGCCAGCACCCGCGTGCCGGATCCGCCGGTGCCCAGGATGACTACAGGGGTGCGCAAGGCTCAGCCCGCGTCATGCCTTGATGACGTTCGATGCCGGCTGCCGATAGCGTCCGCGTGTATCCACCAGCAGCCGCGCGTACTGCCCGATGAGGGCGTAGTCGAAGCCATCGTGGTCGGTCGCCAGCAGCACGCAATCGAAACCCGCCAGGCTCTTCGCATCCAGCGCGACGCTGGCGAGGTCGAAACGGTGCTCGCGCATCCTGGGGAACTTGGGCACGAAGGGATCCGAATAGGCCACGTCCGCGCCCCGCTCCCGCAAGAGTTCCATCAACTCCACCGCCGGCGATTCGCGGGTGTCGTCCACGTTCTTCTTGTAGGCGATGCCCAGCACCAGCACACGGCTGCCCTTGATGGCCTTGCCGCGCTCGTTCAGCGCGGCGGCGGTCTTGTCCACCACCCACTCCGGCATGCGGCTGTTCACCTCGCCCGCGAGGCGGATGAAGCGCGTATCCACGCCGTACTCCAGGGCCTTCCAGGTGAGGTAGAAGGGATCGATGGGGATGCAGTGGCCGCCGAGGCCTGGCCCCGGGTAATAGGGCACGAAGCCGAAGGGCTTGGTGGCGGCAGCGTCGATGACCTCATGGATGTCGATGCCCATGCGATCCGCCACGATCTTCATCTCGTTCACGAGACCGATGTTGATGGCCCGGTGGATGTTCTCCAGGAGCTTCGTCATCTCCGCCGTGCGCAGGCTGGACACCGGCACGACTTTGTCGATGACGCCGGAATACAGCGCGATGCCCGCTTCGCGGCAGGCCGCGGTGAAGCCTGACACCACCTTGGGGATCGTCTGGGTGTGGAAGCGGGCGTTGCCTGGGTCTTCCCGCTCCGGCGAATACACCACGAAGCAGTCCACGCCGGGCTTCAGGCCCGCGGCTTCCACCACGGGCACCACCAGCTCCTCCGTGGTGCCGGGGTAGGTGGTGCTCTCCAGGGACACCACTTGGCCGGCCCGCAGATGGGGCTTCAGTTCCGCCATGGTGTCGCTGATGAAGCTCACGTCCGGCTCACGGTGCTTACCGAGCGGCGTGGGTACGCAGATGATGAGCGCGTCACAGTCACGCGCCGCGCCGAAGTCATGGCTCGCCTGGAAACGGCCCTTCACGGCCTTCGCCACCCGCTCCGCGGGGATCTGGGCGATGTAGCTCCGGCCCTGGTTCAGGGCTTCCACCTTGGCGGCGTCGATGTCGAGGCCGGTGACGGCGTAACCCGCTTCGCTGAAGCGCAGCGCCAGCGGCAGACCCACGTATCCCAAGCCCACCACGCCGATGCGGGCGTCCTTGTCCTTGAACTTCTGCAACAAGGCTTGATGCGCGGACATGCTGGATCCTGGGGTGGGTTCGGGTGCCCGGCTCTCTAAGGTCCCCGCCGGGATGCCTATGATAATCTCCCCGGGCTCCGGGGGTTCAGGCCGTATCTGCGGCCGGCCTTACGGAAATGGGGATAACGCCATGCCCACGAATGCCTGGATATCGGTCGCCGTCACCCTCGCCTGCCTGGTGACCCTGGCCACCACCCAGATCGGCACTGATCTGGTGATGGTGGGCGGCCTCACGCTCCTGATGCTCACCAAGGTCATAGGTCCCACGGATGCCCTCTCGGGCTTCGCCAACGAGAGCCTCCTGAGCATCGGCGCCCTCTACGTGGTGGCCGCCGGCCTGCGCGAGACCGGTGCCCTGAACCAGGTGGTGGGCCGGGTGTTCGGCCGGCCCAAGTCCGCCACCGTGGCCCAGGCGCGCATGATGCTGCCGGTGGCGTTCATGGGGGCCTTCATGAATTCCACGCCACTGGTGGCGGCGTTCCTGCCCTACGTGTCGGACTGGGCGCGCCAGTGCCGCATCTCCCCCTCCAAGCTCATGATCCCTTTGAGCTATGCCGCCATCTTCGGCGGCACCTGCACGCTCATAGGCACCAGCACCAACCTGGTGGTGAACGGCCTGCTCACGGGCCAGGCGCACCTGCCGGGCATGGGTTTCTTCCAGCTGGCCTATGTCGGCGTACCCTGCGCCCTACTCGGCCTGGCCTACGTGCTGGTGGTAGGTCGCTGGCTGCTGCCTGAGCGCATCCCCGTGTTCTCCCAGGCCAAGGATGCCCGCGAATACACCATCGAGATGATGGTGGCGCCGGGTGGACCGCTGGGGGGCCACACGGTGCAGGCCGCAGGACTGCGCCACCTGCCGGGGTTGTACTTGATCGAGATCGAGCGCGCCGGCGAGGTGATCCCCGCCGCCGGCCCCAACGAGGTGCTGCGTGACGGCGACCGGCTGGTATTCGCCGGCGTGACCGAATCGGTCATCGACCTGCAGCGCATCAAGGGCCTGGTACCGGCCACCAGCCAGCTGTTCAAGCTGGATTCGCCCCGCACCGCCCGCACCCTCATCGAGGCGGTGGTGGCGCCGGGCTGCCCACTGCTGGGCAAGACCATCCGCGAGGGCCAGTTCCGCACCGTCTACAAGGCCGTGGTCATCGCCGTGGCGCGCAACGGCCGGCGCATCGAGGGCAAGATCGGTGACATCGAACTGCGCGCCGGCGACACGCTGCTCCTGGAGACGGACCGCGAGTTCCCGCTGCGTCACCGCAACTCGCGCGACTTCCTGCTGCTGCACTCGCTGGAAGGTGCCGCGGTGCCGCGCCACGACCGGGCCATCCTGGCCTGGGTCATCCTGCTGGGCTTGGTCCTCACTAAGGGCTTCAACCTGCTGCCGCTCTCGACCGCTGCCTTCTGCGCCGCGGGGCTCATGATCCTGACGCGCTGCATCGGCGGAGCCGTCGCCCGCCGCAGTCTCAACTTCGAGGTGCTGATCGCCATCGGCGCGTCCTTCGGCATCGGCAAGGGCTTGGAGGTGAGCGGTGCGGCCGCGATCATCGCCCACGGCCTGCTCGCCCTCGCTCACAACGATCCCTTCTGGCTGCTGGTGGCCATCTACGGCGGTACCATGCTGCTGACAGAAGTGGTGACCCACAACGCCGCGGCGGTGATCGTGTTCCCCATCGCGCTCGCCACCACCACTTCCCTGGGGCTGAACTTCACGCCCTTCGTCATGGCCATCACCATGGCCGCATCGGCGAGCTTCGCTACACCCATCGGCTACGCCACCAACCTCATGGTCTACGGCCCCGGCGGTTACCGCTTCAGCGACTTCCTGCGCTTCGGCATCCCGCTCAACCTCATGATGTGGCTGGTCACCGTGAACATCATCCCGCACGTATGGCCATTGGTGGCGAGCTAAGCGCCGGACGGTTCCACGGGCAATAAAAAGCCGGGCATCCTGCCCGGCTTCTTTCGGAACCCCTGTTAAGGCTCCTCAGATCATTTCTCGGCTTTCTTCGCCTTCTTGGCGGCGGGCTTCTTCTCCGCCTTCTCAGCCGCAGGCGCCTTCTCGGCCTTGGCCTTCTTAGCCGGCTTCGCGGCGGCCTCGGACTCAGCCTTGGGGGCCTTCGCGGGCTTGGCCTTGGTCTCCGGCTTGATCTTGGCCGGGGCATCGTTGGCCGCCACTTCGGCTCGGTCCACGAGCTGCATCACGGCCATCGGCGCGTTGTCGCCCGGACGGATGCCGTGCTTCAGGATGCGGGTGTAGCCGCCGGCACGGGCCTTGTAGTGCGGGCCGATGTCGGTGAACAGCTTCACCACGATCTCCTGGTCGCGCAGGCGCGAGAAGGCCAGGCGGCGCTTGGCCACGCTGTCGATTTTCGCCATCGTGATGAGCGGCTCGACGACGCGGCGCAGCTCCTTGGCCTTCGGTACGGTGGTGCGGATGGTCTCGTAGCGCAGCAGCGCCGAGGCCATGTTGCGCATCAGCGCCGCACGGTGGGAGCTGTTACGGCTGAGTTGTCTGCCGGAATTTTGGTGACGCATCGCTTAACCCTTGTCTTTAAATCGTACGGCTTAGGCAGTCTTCTTAAGACCGACCGGCGGCCAGTTCTCGAGCTTCATGCCGAGGGAGAGGCTGTGCTGCGCGAGCACGTCCTTGATCTCGGTGAGCGACTTCTTGCCCAGGTTCGGCGTCTTCAGCAGCTCGACCTCGGTCTTCTGCACCAGGTCGCCGATGTACTGGATGTTCTCCTGCTTCAGGCAGTTGGCGGAGCGCACGGTCAGCTCCAGCTCGTCCACCGGCTTCAGCAGGATCGGGTCGAAGTGGGCTTCGCCGCCCACGCCGCGGCCCTGGTCGCGGCCCTTCAGGTCCACGAAGGCAGCCAGCTGCTCCGACAGGATGGTCGCGGCCCGGCGGATGGCTTCCTCCGGCTCGATCGTCCCGTTGGTCTCGATCTCGATGACCAGCTTGTCGAGGTCGGTGCGCTGCTCGACGCGGGCGCTCTCGACGTTGTAGGTCACGCGGCGCACCGGGCTGAACGAGGCGTCCAGCTGCAGGCGGCCGATGGGACGGGTCTCTTCCTCGAACTGCAGGCGTTGGTTGGCCGGCTGGTAGCCGCGGCCGCGCTTCACCTTGAGCTTCATGTTGAGGGAGCCCGCGCTGTTCAGGTGCGCGATCACGAGATCCTTGTTCACGATCTCGACGTCGTGATCCAGCTGGATGTCGGCGGCGGTCACCACGCCTGGGCCCTTCTTGGCCAGCGTGAGGGTGGCTTCGTCGCGGGTGTGCATGCGGATGGCGAGCTGCTTCAGGTTAAGCAGGATGTCGACCACATCCTCCTGCACGCCCTCGATGGTGGTGTACTCGTGGAGCACGCCCTCGATCTCCGCCTCGATGGCGGCGGCGCCGGGCATGGACGAGAGCAGGATGCGGCGCAGCGCATTGCCGAGCGTATGGCCGAACCCGCGCTCCAGCGGCTCGAGCACGACGCGCGCCTGGTTCTCGGACTGGGCCTGCACGCCTACGAGGCGCGGCTTCAAGAATTCGCTGACTGAACCCTGCATGGGGATAAAACCTCTCTACAAACCGATTACTTGGAGTACAACTCGACGACCAGATTCTCGTTGATGTCCGGCAGGAAATCGGTGCGCTCGGGCACGGACTTGAACTTGCCGCTCATCTTGGTCTCATCGACTTCCACCCACTCAGGGAGACCGACCTGCTTGGCGACCTGCAGGGCGGACTGGATGCGCAGCTGGCTCTTGGCGCCTTCGCGCACGGAGACCACGTCCTCGGCCTTGACCTGGTAGGACGCGATGTTGACGATCCTGCCGTTCACTTCGATGGCTTTGTGGCTCACCAGCTGGCGCGCTTCGGCGCGGGTCACGGCGAAGCCCATGCGGTAGACCACGTTGTCCAGGCGGCACTCGAGGATCTGCAGCAGGGTCTGGCCGGTGGCGCCGGTGCGACGGGCGGCTTCCTTGTAGTAGCGGCGGAACTGGCGCTCCAGCACACCGTACATGCGGCGCAGCTTCTGCTTCTCGCGCAGCTGGATGCCGTAGTCCGACAGACGGCCGCGCTTGGCGCCGTGCTGGCCGGGGGCGGATTCGATGCGGCACTTGCTCTCGAGCGGACGGACGCTGCTCTTCAGGAACAGGTCGGTGCCTTCACGGCGCGACAGCTTGCACTTGGGACCGAGATAACGAGCCATTCGTATAACCTCTTAAACGCGACGCTTCTTGGGGGGACGGCATCCGTTGTGCGGGATGGGCGTCACGTCCGAGATGTTCGCGATCTTGAAACCGATGTTGTGCAGGGAGCGCACTGCGGACTCACGGCCGGGGCCGGGACCCTTCACCTGCACTTCCAGGTTCTTGACGCCGAATTCCTGGGCCGCGAGGCCGGCCTTCTCAGCCGCCACCTGCGCCGCGAACGGGGTGGACTTGCGCGAGCCGCGGAAGCCGGTGCCGCCGGAGGTCGCCCAGCACAGCACGTTGCCCTGGCGGTCGGTGATGGTGATGATCGTGTTGTTGAACGACGCGTGCACGTGCGCGATGCCGTCCACCACGGTCTTCTTGGTGCGCTTACGCGGCGCGCCAGCGGCGGCCGTTGCGGCACCGGTGGCAGCGGGTGCGGCAGCGCCCTCGGGGGCGGCTGCTTCTGCGGTGCTCTGCGTCTTCTCGTCAGCCATGTCGTTCGTCCTGCTGTATATCGGGGTTCGTCAGTCGTTTATCAAGCCGACGGGGCCGGCTTGGAGATCATCGGGCCGGCCTGCTTGCGACGGCCCTTGCGGGTGCGCGCGTTGGTGCGGGTACGCTGGCCGCGCACCGGCATGCCGCGGCGATGGCGCAGGCCGCGATAGCAGCCGAGGTCCATCAGGCGCTTGATGTTCATGGACACCTCGCGGCGCAGGTCGCCTTCGACCGTGAAGCGCGCCACCTGGGTACGCAACGACTCGACCTCGGCGTCGGTCAGATCCTTCACCTTGGTCTCCGGCTTCACGCCTGCCTCGGTGCAGATCCACTTGGCACGGTTGCGACCGATGCCGAAGATGCTCTGCAAGCCGATGACGGCATGCTTGTTGGCCGGGATGTTGATACCTGCGATACGGGCCATGTTGCCTTTCCTTCACCACCCGGCCAAAAGGGCCGGGGAAAACGGGTAATTTTGCCTGAAATCCCTAGTCAAATCAATGTCTAACCGGGGGCTTTAGCCCTGGCGCTGCTTATGCCGGGCATCTGAGCTGCAGATGACCTTCACCACGCCGGCGCGCCGCACGATCTTGCAGTTGCGGCAGATCTTCTTGACCGAAGCACGTACTTTCATGACTCTCACTCCATCTGGCCCGCCTCAAGGGCGGCGCCGCGAAAAAACCTTAGGAATCAGCGGATCTGGCCGGCCGGGCCATAGCCCTTCAGGTTGGCCTTGCGCAGCAGCCCCTCGTACTGGTGGGACATCATGTGCGCCTGCAGCTGGGCCATGAAGTCCATCACCACCACCACGATGATGAGGAGCGAGGTGCCGCCGAAATAGAACGGCACGTTCCAGTTCACGATCAGGATCTCCGGCAGCAGGCACACGGCCGTCACGTAGATCGCGCCCCAGAGGGTCAGCTTGGTCAGCACCCCGTCGATGTAGGCGGCGGTCTGCTGCCCCGGACGGATGCCGGGGATGAAGGCACCCGACTTCTTCAGGTTCTCGGCCGTCTCGCGCGAGTTGAACACGAGCGAGGTGTAGAAGAAGCAGAAGAACATGATCAGGAAGCCATAGACCACGGCGTAGAGCAGCTGGCCCGGCGACATCACCGCGGCGAACTTCTGCAGGCCGTTGACCGCGGCCTGGCCGAAGGCCGAGGTCGCGTGGTAGCTGCTCAGCCAGTTGCCCAGGGTCGCCGGGAACAGGATGATCGAAGAGGCGAAGATCGGCGGGATCACGCCGGACATGTTCATCTTGAGCGGCAGGTGGCTCGACTGGGCGGCATACATGCGCCGGCCCTGCTGACGCTTGGCGTAGTTCACCGTGATGCGGCGCTGGCCGCGCTCCACGAACACCACGAAGCCCGTCACTGCCAGCACCAGCGCCAGGATCACGATCGCCACCAGCGGGTTCATCTGGCCGGTGCGCACGAGGTCCAGCGTGCTGCCGAAGGCGGCCGGCAGACCGGCCACGATGCCGGCGAAGATCAGCATCGAGATGCCGTTGCCCACGCCGCGCTCGGTCACCTGCTCGCCCAGCCACATCAGGAACATGGTGCCGGTCACCAGGCTCACGGTCGCCGTGAGCAGGAAGTTCAGGCCCGGATGCTGGGCGATGTTGCCCTGCAGGCTGATGGCCATGCCGAAGGACTGGAACAGTGCCAGGCCCACGGTCGCATAACGCGTGTAACGGGTGATGCGGCGCTGGCCGGAGGCGCCTTCCTTGCGCATCTGCTCCAGGCTCGGCACCACCACCGCCAGCATCTGCATGATGATGGAGGCGGAGATATACGGCATCACGCCCAGCGCGAAGATCGAGTAGCGCTTCATGGCGCCGCCCGCGAACATGTTCAGCATGTTCAGGATGCCGCCGCTGTGCGTGTTGAAGAAGCTCGCGAACTTGGCCGGGTCGATACCCGGGACCGGGATGTGCGAACCGATGCGGAACACCACCATGGCGATTCCCAGGAACATCAGGCGACGACGCAGCTCCGTCAACCGGCCGATGTCACCCAGGGAACCGAGCACGCTGGCGCCGCTACGGGACACTTATTCCTCCACCTTGCCGCCGGCCGCTTCGATGGCCTTCTTGGCGCCCGCGGTGGCGGAGATACCCTTCAGCGAGACCTTCTTCTTGAGTTCGCCGGCCAGGATCACCTTCACCTTCTCGGCGTAGATGTTGACGAGGCCGGCGGTCTTCAGCGCGGCCACGTCGATCACGTCCGCCTCGACGCGCGCGAGCGCATCCAGGCGAACTTCGGCGCGGGTCGGCTTCATGTGCGAGCGGAAGCCCACCTTGGGCAGGCGGCGTTGCAGCGGCATCTGGCCGCCTTCGAAGCCCACCTTGTGGTAGCCGCCCTTGCGGGCGTACTGGCCCTTGTGGCCCTTGCCGGAGGTCTTGCCCAGGCCGGAGCCGAGGCCGCGCCCAAGGCGCTTCTTGCCGGTCTTGCTGCCGATGGCGGGAGAGAGGGTATTGAGGCGCATCAGACTTCCTCCACGCGCAGCATGTCGGAGATGGCATTGATCATGCCGCGGTTCTCCGGCGTGTCCTGCACGGTCACGGTATGGTGCATCCGGCGCAGGCCGAGGCCGCGCACGGTCGCTTTATGACGCTCCAGGCGGCCGAAGTAGCTGCGCACCAGCGTCACCTTGATCTGCTTCTTGTCGGTCTTGGCCATGGCGTTAACCCTTGATCTCATCGAGGGACTTGCCGCGCTTCGCCGCGATGTGGTGCGGGGAGCTGAGGTCAGTCAAAGCGTTCATGGTGGCGCGCACCACGTTGATGGGGTTGCGCGAGCCGTGGCTCTTGGCGAGCACGTTCTTCACGCCGGCCACTTCCAGCACGGCGCGCATGGCGCCGCCGGCGATGATGCCGGTACCGTCGGAAGCGGGCTGCATGAACACGCGGGTGGCGCCGTGGTTGGCGCGGACCGCGTAGAACAGGGTGCCGTTGTTCAGGTGCACCTGCTTCAGGTTCTTGCGGGCCTGCTCCATGGCCTTGGACACGGCGTTCGGCACTTCGCGCGCCTTGCCGTAGCCGAAGCCGACCTTGCCGTTGCCGTCGCCGACCACCGTCAGCGCGGTGAAGCCGAACAGGCGACCGCCCTTGACGGTCTTGGAGACGCGGTTTACGGAGACCAGCTTCTCCTGCATCCCATCGTTGCTTTCCGGAAGGTTGTCGAATTTAGCCATGTGTCACCCTTAGAACTTGAGACCGTTCTCACGCGCAGCGTCGGCAAGAGCCTTCACGCGACCGTGATAACGGAAACCTGAGCGATCGAACGCGACCGCAGTGATGCCGGCCTTCTTGGCCTTGTCGGCGATGGCCTTACCCACCGCCTGCGCCGCCGTCACGTTGCCGCAGTGCTTGAGGCCCTTCTTGACCTCGGCCTCCAGCGTGGACGCGGCGACCACGACCTTGCCGCCCTCAGGGGCGATGATCTGCGCGTAGATGTGGCTCGGCGTGCGGTGCACGGTGAGCCGGAAGGCGCGCAGTTCCAGGATGTGGGCACGGGCGCGGCGGGCGCGACGCAGGCGCGCCTCTTTCTTCTCCATGGGCTTCTTGTCCATCGCTCGTACCTCTTACTTCTTCTTGGCTTCTTTCAGCACCACTCGTTCGTCCGAGTAGCGCACACCCTTGCCCTTGTAGGGTTCGGGTGGCCGGAAGCCGCGGATGTCTGCGGCAACCTGGCCCACCTTCTGGCGGTCCAGGCCCTTGATGATCACTTCGGTCTGCGTCGGGGTCTCGATGGTGATGCCCTCAGGGACCTTGTAGTTCACCGGATGCGAGAAGCCGAGCGTCAGGTTGAGGGTCTTGCCCTGGGCCTGGGCGCGGTAACCCACGCCGACGAGCTCGAGCTTCTTCGTGAAGCCCTCGGTCACGCCCTTGATGGCGTTGGCCAGCAGCGCGCGAGTGGTGCCGGAGACGGCGTTCGCTTCCTGCAGGTCCACCTTCTGTTCCACGTGAAGGACACCGTTGTCGTTCTTCACGCTGACGTGCGGGTGCAGGACCAGCGTATAGCTGCCCTTCTGCGCTTTGATGGTCACGCTGTTAGCGTCGATCTTGGCTTCGACACCCTTCGGCAACGTGATCGGTTTCTTTCCGATTCTGGACATGGCGGTTTCCTCGAATTCTTAGGCTAGGCGACGACGCCGATGACTTCACCGCCGTGGCCGGCGGCGCGGGCAGCGCGGTCGCTCATCACACCCTTGGAGGTGGAGATGATGGCCACACCCAGGCCGCCGAGCACCTTGGGCAGCTGGTCCTGGCGCTTGTACACGCGCAGGCCCGGGCGGCTCACGCGCTCCAGACGGTCGATGACGGGACGGCCCTCGTAATACTTGAGGGCGATGCTCATCACCGGCTTGCCTTCCACGTCGCTATTGGAGAAGTCCTCGATGTAACCCTCGTCCTTCAGGACGCGGGCGATCTCGGCCTTCACCTTGGAGGCGGGCATGGAGACGTCCGTATGCCCGATCATCTGGGCATTGCGGATGCGGGTGAACATGTCGGCGATGGGATCAGTCATGCTCATGGAGATCGATATCCCTATATTCAGTAAATTGAAAAACGTTTACCAGCTGGCCTTACGCAGGCCTGGCACATCGCCGCGCATGGTGGCTTCGCGGAGCTTGTTACGGCCCAGGCCGAACTTGCGGTAGAAACCGTGGTCGCGACCGGTCAGGGCGCAGCGGTTGCGCTGGCGGCCCTTGGCCGAATCACGCGGCAGGCTCGCGAGCTTGGCGACCGCGGTCTGGCGATCCTCTTCGCTCACGTTCAGGTCGCGGATCACCTTCTTCAGCTCGGCGCGCTTGGCGGCGAACTTCTTCGCCAGCTTGGTGCGCTTCACTTCGCGGTTAACCATCGATGTCTTGGCCATATGCGTCTACCTTTAGTTGCGGAACGGGAAGCTGAAGGCCTCAAGCAGGGCCCGGGCTTCCTCGTTGGTTCGCGCCGTGGTGGTGATGGTGATGTCCATGCCACGCAGGGCGTCGATCTTGTCGTACTCGATCTCCGGGAAGATGATCTGTTCCTTCACGCCCATGCTGTAGTTGCCGCGCCCGTCGAAGGAGCGGCCGCTCACGCCGCGGAAGTCGCGCACGCGGGGCAGGGAGATGTTGATCAGACGGTCCAGGAACTCGTACATCTGGTGGCGGCGCAGGGTCACCTTGCAGCCGACCGGGTAGCCGTCGCGGATCTTGAAGGTCGAGATCGACTTCTTCGCCTTCGTGATGACCGGCTTCTGGCCGGCGATCTTGGTCATGTCGGCGACCGCGTTCTCGATGACTTTCTTGTCCGCAGTCGTCTCACCCACGCCCATGTTGAGCGTGATCTTGGTGATGCGCGGGACCTGCATCGGGTTCTTGTAACCGAACTTCTCGGAGAGTTTCGGTACAACGGTCTTACGGTAATGTTCTTGCAGTCGGGCCATGACAGCGGTCCTCAGACGTCAACCACTTCGTTATTGGATTTGAAGAAACGCACCTTGCGGCCGTCCTCCAGCTTGCGCAGCCCCACGCGGTCACCCTTCTTGGAGACCGGGTTGTAGAGCATCACGTTGGAGATGTGGATCGGCATCTCCTTCTCCACGATGCCGCCGGCGACGTTGGCATTCGGATTCGGGCGCTGGTGCTTCTTCGCCATGTTCACGTTCTCGACGAGCACGCGGTCCTCTTCCAGCACCTTGATCACGGCACCGCGCCGGCCCTTATCCTTGCCGGCGATCACCACCACGTCGTCGCCTTTCCTGATCTTGTTCATGTGTATCTCTCCTGTGCCTTACAGCACTTCCGGGGCCAGCGAGATGATGCGCATGAAGGCTTCGTTGCGCAGCTCGCGGGTCACGGGTCCAAAGATGCGGGTGCCGATCGGCTCCAGCTTGTTGGTCAGCAGCACGGCGGCGTTGCTGTCGAACTTGATGAGGGAGCCGTCCGAGCGGCGCACGCCGCTGCGGGTGCGCACCACCACCGCGTTGTAGACCTCGCCCTTCTTCACCTTGCCGCGCGGGATGGCATCACCGATGCTGACCTTGATGACGTCGCCGATGCGGGCATAGCGGCGCTTGGAGCCGCCCAGCACCTTGATGCATTTGAGGCTGCGAGCGCCGCTGTTGTCGGCGGCATCGAGCACTGTGCGCATCTGGATCATGACTGCCGTTCCTTAAAGAGTACGTTCGTTACTGGGCCGCGGCCGGGGCCGCGCGCTCGATCACTTCCACCAGCGTCCACGACTTGTGGCGCGAGATGGGCCGGCACTGCGTGATGGTCACGACATCGCCTTCCTGGCATGTGTTCTGCTCGTCGTGCGCCTTGATCTTGGTGCGGCGGCGCAGGATCTTGCCGTAGGTGGCATGCGTGACCATGCGCTCGACGGAGACCGTGATGGTCTTGTCCATCTTGTTGCTGACCACCTTGCCGGTCAGGGTACGGACGCTCTTGGTCGTCTGCTCGCTCATTTCTTGCCTGCCTTGACGCGCTCGCTGAGCGCGGTCTTAACCTTCGCGATGTCCTTGCGCACGTTGTTGATCAGGTGGCCGCGCGGCATCTGGCCGGAAGCGTGCTGCATGCGCAGGTTGAACTGCTCCTTACGCAGCGTCGCCACCTGGTCGCGCAGCTCCTTCTCGGACTTCTTGCGGATGTCTTTCATCTCCATCACATCACCTGCCGTTGCACGAAGGCGGTGGGGACGCCGAGCTTGGCAGCCGCCAGGCGGAACGCCTCGCGGGCCGTCGGCTCGTCCACGCCTTCGATCTCATAAAGCATCGAACCGGGCTGCACCTTGGCGACCCAGTACTCCACGTTGCCCTTGCCGTTGCCCATGCGGACTTCCAGCGGTTTCTTCGTCACCGGCACGTCCGGGAATATCCGGATCCAGACCTTGCCGCCGCGCTTCACGAAGCGCGTCATGGCGCGGCGCGCCGCTTCGATCTGGCGCGCAGTGATGCGGCCGCGGTCGGTCGCCTTCAGGCCGTACTCACCGAAGGCCACGCTGTTCCCGCTCTGCGCGAGGCCGCGGTTACGGCCTTTGTGCTGCTTGCGGAACTTTGTGCGCTTGGGCTGCAACATGGTCCTCTACTCCTAAACTCAGTTGGCCGCGGCTACAGCGGGCTTCTCGCCCGGCAGCGCGTCCTTGGTCGTCGTGTGCAGGTCGGCGGCGTCCAGGATCTCGCCCTTGAAGATCCACACCTTCACGCCGATCTGGCCGTAGGTGGTGGAAGCCTCGGCGAAGCCGTAGTCGATGTCCGCGCGCAGGGTGTGCAGGGGCACGCGGCCCTCGCGGTACTGCTCGCTGCGGGCGATCTCGGAACCGTTCAGGCGGCCGGAGACCCGGATCTTGATGCCGAGGGCGCCGAGACGCATGGTGTTCTGCACGGCGCGCTTCATGGCGCGGCGGAACATGATGCGGCGCTCGAGCTGCTGGGCGATGCTCTCGGCCACCAGGTACGCGTCGAGCTCAGGCTTCCTGATCTCTTCCACGCCGATGTCCACTTCCACGCCGGGCATCATCTTGCTCAACTGCTTGCGCAGCGCGTCGATGTCCTCGCCCTTCTTGCCGATCACCACGCCCGGACGGGCCGTGTGGATCGTGATGTAGGCCTTCTTGGCCGGGCGCTTGATCTCGATGCGGCTCACGGAGGCCTGGGCGAGCTTCTTCTTGAGGAACTCGCGCACGCGCAGGTCGCTCAGCAGGTTGGTCGCGTAAGCGCGCTTGCTGGCGAACCACTTGGAGTTCCAGTCGGAAGCGATGCCGAGCCGGATGCCAGTAGGATTTACTTTCTGACCCATGTGTCCGTCCTTATTCGTCCGCCACAGTCACGGTGATGTGACTGGTGCGTTTGAGGATGCGAGCCCCGCGGCCCTTGGCGCGCGCCATCCAGCGCTTCATGTGCGGACCTTCGTCCACGAAGATGGCCTTGATCTTCAGTTCGTCCACGTCCGCGCCGTTGTTGTGCTCGGCGTTGGCGATGGCGGATTCCAGCACCTTGCGCACCAGCTTGGCGCCGCGCTTGGGGCTGAACTCCAGGAGCTTCAGCGCTTCGCCGACGCTCTTGCCGCGGATCTGGTCCGCCACGAGGCGGGCCTTCTGCGACGCGATGCGTGCGTATCTGTGTTTGGCGGCTACTTGCATGTTCCTAGCCTCAGGCCTTGGTTTCGGTCTCGGCGGTCTTGCGAGCGCCGTGGCCTTTGAAGATACGGGTCGGGGCGAACTCGCCCAGCTTGTGACCCACCATGTTCTCGCTCAGCAGCACCGGCACGTGCTGGCGGCCGTTGTGCACGGCGATGGTCAGGCCCACCATCTCGGGGGTGACCATGGAGCGGCGCGACCAGGTCTTGATCGGGCGCTTGTTGTTGCTGCTCACCGCCGCCGTGACCTTCTTGGCCAGGTGCGGATCGATGAACGGGCCTTTACGGATGGAACGGGGCATCTCAGTAACCTCTCATCACTTCGCGTTGCGACGGCGCACGATCATGCCGTCAGTGCGCTTGTTGCCGCGCGTCTTGTAGCCCTTGGTCGGCTGGCCCCACGGCGAGACCGGATGACGGCCGCCCGAGGTCTTGCCTTCGCCACCGCCGTGCGGATGGTCGATGGGGTTCATCACCACGCCGCGCACGGAGGGACGGATGCCCTTCCAGCGGCGCGCGCCCGCCTTGCCGTACTGGCGCAGGTTGTGCTCGTCGAAGCCCACTTCACCGATGGTGGCGCGGCAGTCGATGTGCACCTTGCGCATCTCGCCGGAACGCAGGCGCAGCGTGCAGAAGGCGCCCTCGCGGGCCACCACCTGGACGGAGGCGCCGGCGCTGCGGGCCATCTGCGCGCCCTTGCCGGGCTGCAGCTCGATGCAATGCACCTGGGTGCCCACCGGGATGTTGCGCAGCGGCAGCGAGTTGCCCGGCTTGATGGGGGCATGGCTGCCGGAGACCACTTCCTGGCCGGCCACCGCGCCCTTGGGCGCGATGATGTAACGGCGCTCGCCGTCCTTGTACAGCACCAGCGCGATGTGGGCGGTGCGGTTCGGATCGTATTCCAGGCGCTCGATGCGGCCGACGATGCCGTCCTTGTCGCGCTTGAAGTCGATCAGGCGGTAATGCTGCTTGTGACCACCGCCCTGGTGACGGGTGGTGATGCGGCCGACGTTGTTGCGGCCACCGCGGCTCTTCTTGGTCGCGGTGAGCGAGGCCAAGGGTCCGCCCTTGTGCAGGCCCGGCGTCACGACCTTGACGAAGGCGCGGCGTCCCGGGGAAGTCGGTCTGGCTTTGATGAGAGGCATGGTGCTATTCCCTTATCGGTGCGGGCCCTTAGGCCTGCTCACCGGCTAGGTTGATCTCGCTGCCCGGCGCCAGGCGCACGTAGGCTTTCTTCCAGTCGCTGCGGCGGCCGAGCATCGCGCCGAAGCGCTTGAACTTGCCGCCCACGTTCACGATCTGCACGTCCGCGACCTTCACTTCGAAGAGCTTCTCGACGGCCTCGCGCACTTCGCGTTTGTCGGCGTCGCGGCGCACGCGGAACACCACCTGGTTGTGCTTGTCGCCGACGCGCGCGGACTTCTCCGACACGTGGGGGCCGAGCAGCACGCTCATCAGTCTTTCCTGTTTCGGGTTCATGCGAGCCACTCCTCCACGCGACGGATGGACGGCACGGTGAACAGCACCTTCTCGAAGCCGATGAGACTCACCGGGTCGAGGCCGGTGGCGTCGCGCACTTCCACGTTCTTCAGGTTGCGCGAGGCCAGGTACAGCTTCTCGTCCACGTTCTCGGTGACGATCAGCACGTTGTCGAGACCCAGATCCTTGAGCTTGCCGGCCAGCTCCTTGGTCTTGGGCGCGCTCAGGGCGAACTCAGGCAGCACCACCACGCGCTCCTGGCGGACCAGCTCGGAGACGATGGCGCGCAGCGCACCCTGGTACATCTTGCGATTGACCTTCTGCGAATGGTCGCGCGGGACCGCCGCGAAGGTCTTGCCGCCGCCGCGCCAGAGCGGGCTGCGGATCGAGCCGGCACGCGCCTGGCCTGAACCCTTCTGCGGACGCGGCTTCTTGCCGCCGCCGCGCACCATGGCGCGGGTCTTCTGGGCCTTGGTACCGGCACGGCCGCCGGCCATGAAGGCCGTGACCACCTGGTGCACCAGGGACTCGTTGAATTCGTAACCGAAGGCCGCGTCCGAGAGAGTGATGGACTGGCTGCCGGCGGTCTTGTGCATCTGCAATTCCATGCCGCCTCCTTAAGCGCGCGCCGCGGGGCGCACGATGACCTTGCCACCCTCGGAACCGGGGACCGCGCCCTTCACGAGCAAGAGGTTCTTCTCGGCGTCCACCTGCACCACCTGCAAGTTGATAGCGGTACGGCGCTTGGCGCCCAAGTGACCGGACATCTTCTTGCCGGGGAACACGCGGCCCGGGGTCTGGCGCTGGCCGATGGAGCCCGGCGCGCGATGCGAGAGGGAGTTACCGTGGGTCGCGTCGCCCATGGTGAAGTGGTGACGCTTGATGGTTCCCTGGAAGCCCTTTCCGATGCTGGTGCCAGTGACGTCCACGTACTGGCCGGGCTTGAAGATGTCGGCCTTGATCTCGCCGCCGGCCTTCAAGTCCGCGCCCTCGTCTTTGCCGAGGCGGAACTCACCGGAGACGCGACCCGCGCCGGTGCCGGCCTTCGCGTAGTGACCGGCCATGGCCTTGGTCACGCGCGTGGCACGGCGCACGCCGGTGGTGACCTGCACGGAGCGATAGCCCTCCGTATCGAGGCCCTTCACCTGCGTGATGCGATTGGGTTCGACCTGGATCACGGTCACCGGGATGGACGCGCCATCCTCGGCGAAAACGCGGGTCATGCCGCATTTGCGGCCGATTACACCGATACTCATCTCGTTGTCCTCGTTTCAGCGCCCCGACTACGATTGGCCGGTGCTGCAAAAACCTTGTCAAATCAATGGCCCGCAGGGAAACCCCAACGGGCCGTAGGGAGCCGCGAATTATAGCCAACCCAGCCACCCCCCTGCAATACATAAGGGGCGGTTTTTTAGGGAGTTTTACCCCCTGGGTCTGCCATATACCCCCTGAGGGGGCCTAAAACGAGCCTGGGTCCGGCGCATGCGCCGGACGGGCAGCCAGGGAAGGCTGCCCAGGGCCCGCGGCAGGAGCGCCGCCTGACCCCCGAAAACCTCTTCTTCAAAACTGAGCCCGGCCGGGGTTAGCCGGCCGGGCTCATGGTCTCAGCCAGCCCCTCAGGGGGCTTTTAAGCCTTAATTCAGCTTGATCTGGACGTCCACGCCCGCCGGCAGGTCCAGCTTCATCAGGGCGTCCACGGTCTTGTCCGTGGGATCCACGATGTCCATCAGGCGCTTGTGGGTGCGCAGCTCGTACTGGTCACGCGCATCCTTGTCGGCATGCGGCGAGATCAGGATGGTGAAGCGCTCCATCTTCACCGGCAGTGGGATGGGACCGCGGACCTGGGCGCCGGTGCGCTTGGCGGTCTCCACGATCTCCTTCGCCGACTTGTCGATGAGACGGTAGTCGAAGGCCTTGAGGCGGATGCGGATTGTCTGGGTGGCCATGTTTTGTTACTCGATGATCTTGGCGACGACGCCGGCGCCGACGGTCTTGCCGCCCTCGCGGATGGCGAAACGCAGGCCGTCTTCCATCGCGATGGGGTTGATCAGGGTCACCACCATCTTGACGTTGTCCCCCGGCATCACCATCTCGGTGCCCTTCGGCAGCTCGCAAGAACCGGTGACGTCGGTGGTGCGGAAGTAGAACTGAGGACGGTAACCCTGGAAGAACGGGGTATGACGACCGCCCTCTTCCTTGGTGAGCACGTAGATCTCAGCCTCGAACTTGGTGTGGGGGGTGATGGAACCGGGCTTGGCCAGCACCTGGCCGCGCTCCACTTCCTCACGCTTGGTGCCGCGCAAGAGCACGCCCAGGTTGTCGCCCGCCTGACCCTGGTCGAGCAGCTTACGGAACATCTCGACGCCGGTGACGATGGTCTTGGTGGTGGCCTTGATGCCGACGATCTCGATCTCCTCGCCGACCTTGACGATGCCGCGCTCGACACGGCCGGTCACGACGGTGCCGCGGCCGGAGATGGAGAACACGTCTTCGATGGGCATCAGGAACGGGCCGTCGATGGCGCGCTTCGGTTCCGGGATGTACTCATCCAGGGCCTCGATCAGCTTGTCGATGGACTTGGTACCGATGTCGGTGGCGTCGCCTTCCAGCGCCTTCAGCGCGGAACCGATGATGATCGGGGTCTTGTCGCCGGGGAACTTGTAGAGGGTCAGCAGCTCACGCACTTCCATCTCGACGAGCTGCAGGAGCTCGGCGTCGTCCACCATGTCGGCCTTGTTCATGTACACGACGATGAAGGGCACGCCCACCTGGCGGGCCAGCAGGATGTGCTCACGGGTCTGGGGCATCGGGCCGTCGGCCGCGGACACCACCAGGATCGCGCCGTCCATCTGCGCGGCGCCGGTGATCATGTTCTTCACGTAGTCGGCGTGGCCGGGGCAGTCGACGTGCGCGTAGTGGCGCTTGCTCGACTCGTATTCCACGTGCGAGGTCGCGATCGTGATGCCGCGCGCCTTCTCTTCCGGCGCGTTGTCGATCTGGTCGTACGCCTTCGCTTCGCCGCCGAACTTCTTGGCCTGCACCACGGTCAAGGCCGCGGTCAGCGTGGTCTTGCCATGGTCAACGTGGCCGATGGTGCCGACGTTCACGTGCGGTTTGGTACGCTCAAATTTTGCCTTGGACACGGTACTACCTCGTCGCTGTTTCTATAATTTGGATCAGGATGCTTTCTTGATGACCGCTTCGGCCACGGCCGCCGGGGTCTCGCTGTACTTCTCGAACTCCATGGAATACGTGGCGCGGCCCTGGGTCGCGGAACGCATGGAGGTGGCGTAGCCGAACATCTCGGCCAGCGGCACTTCGGCGCGGACGATCTTGCCCGAGGGCGAGTCTTCCTGGCCCTGCACGATACCGCGGCGGCGCATCAGGTCGCCCATGATGTCGCCCAGGAAGTCGGGCGGCGTCACCACTTCGACCTTCATGATCGGCTCGAGCAGTACCGGCTTGGCCTTGCGGCAACCTTCCTTGAAGCCCATGGAGCCCGCGATCTTGAACGCCATTTCGTTGGAGTCCACGTCGTGGTACGAGCCGTCGAAGATGGTGACCTTGATGTCCACCACCGGATAGCCGGCCAGCACACCGTTCTTCAAGGCTTCCTGGATGCCCTTGTCCACGGCCGGGATGTATTCCTTCGGAACCACACCGCCGACGATGCCGTTCTCGAACTCATAGCCCTTGCCGGGTTCCTGCGGCTCGAGCTTGAGCCACACGTGGCCGTACTGGCCGCGGCCGCCGGACTGGCGCACGAACTTGCCTTCGGATTCCACGGAGGTGCGGATGGTCTCGCGGTAAGCCACCTGCGGCTTGCCCACGTTGGCTTCCACCTTGAACTCACGCTTCATGCGGTCGACGATGATCTCGAGGTGCAGCTCGCCCATGCCCGAGATGATGGTCTGGCCCGATTCCTCGTCGGTGTGCACGCGGAACGAAGGGTCTTCCTGCGCCAGCTTCTGCAGCGCGAGGCCCATCTTCTCCTGGTCGGGCTTGGTCTTCGGCTCCACGGCCACCGAGATCACCGGCTCCGGGAACACCATGCGCTCCAGGATGATGACGTTCTCGGGATCCGTGAGGGTCTCGCCGGTGGTCACGTCCTTCAGGCCCACGGCCGCGGCGATGTCGCCGGCGCGGACTTCCTTGATCTCCTGGCGGTTGTTGGCGTGCATCTGCAGCAGGCGGCCGATGCGCTCCTTGCGCGACTTGATCGGGTTGTACAGGGTGTCGCCAGAGTTCAGCACGCCGGAGTACACGCGGAAGAAGGTCAGCGTGCCCACGAACGGGTCGGTCATGATCTTGAAGGCGAGCGCGGAGAACGGCTCGTCGTCCTTCGGATGACGCTCCGTGGGGGTGTTGTCCTTGTCGTCCAGGTTGCCCTTCACGGCGGGCACGTCGCCCGGCGCCGGCAGGTAGTACACCACCGCGTCCAGCATCATCTGCACGCCTTTGTTCTTGAAGGCGGAGCCGCACAGCATCGGCACGATCTCGCCCTTGATGGTGCGCGCGCGCAGGCCGGCATGGATCTCTTCCGTGGTCAGCGGCTTGCCTTCCAGGTACTTGTTCATCAGCTCGTCGGAGGACTCGGCGGCGGCCTCGACCATCTTCTCGTGCCATTCCTTCGCGGTGGCGACGAGCTCGGCCGGGATCTCCTGCTCCTCGAACTTCATGCCCTGGGTGGATTCATCCCAGTAGATGGCCTTCATCTTGACCAGGTCGACCACGCCCTTGAAGTTCTCTTCGGCGCCGATCGGCACTTCGATGGCCACCGGGTTGGCGCCGAGGCGCTCCTTGACCTGCTTGAAGACGCGGAAGAAGTCCGCGCCGGCACGGTCCATCTTGTTGACGAACGCGAGACGCGGCACTTTGTACTTGTTGGCCTGGCGCCAGACCGTCTCGGACTGGGGCTCGACGCCGCCCACGGCGCAGAACACGGCGCAGGCGCCGTCCAGCACGCGCAGCGAACGCTCGACTTCGATGGTGAAGTCCACGTGGCCGGGGGTGTCGATGATGTTGATGCGGTGCTCGGGCCAGGTCTGGTCCATGCCCTTCCAGAAGCAGGTGGTCGCCGCGGACGTGATGGTGATGCCGCGCTCCTGCTCCTGCTCCATCCAGTCCATGATGGCCGCGCCGTCATGCACTTCGCCGATCTTGTGGGACACGCCCGTGTAGAACAGCACGCGCTCGGTCGTGGTGGTCTTGCCGGCATCGATGTGGGCCATGATGCCGATGTTGCGATAGCGCTCGATAGGAGTAGTACGGGCCACGACTTGGATCCTCGGGAAATTCTTCGCTTAAGGGGACTGGCTTACCAGCGGTAGTGCGCGAACGCCTTGTTGGCGTCAGCCATGCGGTGCACTTCTTCGCGCTTCTTCACGGCGCTGCCGCGGTTCTCGGAGGCGTCCATCAGCTCGCCGGCGAGGCGCATGGGCATGGACTTCTCGGTGCGCACGCGTGCGGCTTCGATCAGCCAGCGCATGGCGAGGGCCTGCTGACGGGTGGGACGCACCTCGACCGGCACCTGGTAGGTGGCACCGCCGACGCGGCGCGACTTCACTTCGACCATGGGGCGCACGTTGTCCAGCGCCTTGTCCAGGATCTCCATGGCATCGCCGCCCTTCTTGCTCGAGATGGCCTCGAGGGCGTCGTACACGATGGTCTCGGCGGTCGACTTCTTGCCGCGCTCCATGACCATGTTCATGAACTTGGCCAGCTTCTCGCTCCCGAACTTGGGGTCGGGGAGGATGGTGCGGCGGTCTGCGGATTTTCTGCGGGACATAGTTGTTACCTAACTAATTAGGACTTGGGGCGCTTCGCGCCATATTTGGAACGGCTCTGCTTGCGGTCGTTGACGCCCGCGCAGTCGAGCGAACCGCGCACCGTGTGGTAGCGCACGCCCGGGAGATCCTTGACTCGGCCGCCGCGGATGAGCACCACCGAGTGCTCCTGCAGGTTGTGGCCTTCGCCACCGATGTAGCTGATGACCTCGAAGCCGTTGGTGAGGCGCACCTTGGCCACCTTGCGCAAGGCCGAGTTCGGCTTCTTGGGGGTGGTGGTGTAGACGCGGGTGCACACGCCACGCTTCTGCGGGCTGCCGCCGAGGGCCGGCACCTTGGTCTTCTCGTTGCGACGGGTCCGCGCTTTGCGTACCAGCTGGTTCACGGTCGACATGATTCACGCTCTCATTCGATGAAATCGTTATAAATCAAGCGCTTGCGGAGGGTCTCAGGGTCCCCTCCAGAAACGACAGGCCGACCCCTGGGGCCGGCCTGTGGTAAAGCGCTGGGATTCTAGGGATGGGGGCACTTTCTGTCAAGACAAGCGCCCCCGCCCCCAGGCTTCTCAACCCTCCGTCGGCTGGGGTTCGGCCGCAGGCGCCGGTTCCGCCGTAGTCTCAGCCGGGGTCGCGAAGGCGGCTTCCGCCTCCGACGCGGCCTGGGCCTGGGCATCCACCTTGGCCTCGGCCCGCTGCTTGCGGCGCTGCTCGTGGTAGGCGTAGCCCGTGCCCGCCGGGATGAGCCGGCCGACGATGACGTTCTCCTTCAGGCCGCGCAGGTCGTCGCGCATGCCGCGCACCGAGGCTTCGGTCAGCACCCGCGTCGTCTCCTGGAAGGAGGCCGCGGAGATGAACGACTCGGTGGCGAGCGATGCCTTGGTGATGCCGAGCAGCACCGGCTCGTAGGCCGCGCTCGACTTCTCCTCCAGCGACATCTTCTCGTTCTCCTCCAGCACGCGGGCACGGTCCATCTGCTCGCCCTTGAGGAACTTGGTCTCGCCGGCGATGGAGATCTCGATCTTGCGCAGCATCTGGCGGATGATCACCTCGATGTGCTTGTCGTTGATCTTCACGCCCTGCAGGCGATACACGTCCTGGATCTCGCGCACCAGGTAGTCGGCGAGAGCCGTGACGCCCAAGAGACGCAGGATGTCGTGCGGGTTCGGCTCGCCGTCGGCGATGACTTCGCCCTTCTCGATGCGCTCGCCCTCGAACACGTTGACCGTGCGCCACTTCGGGATCAGCAACTCATGCTGCTCGCCCTCGTCATCGGTGATGATGAGGCGCTGCTTGCCCTTGGTGTCCTTGCCGAAGCCCACGTTGCCGGAGTAGTCGGCGAGGATCGCCGGTTCCTTCGGCTTGCGCGCCTCGAACAGGTCCGCGACGCGCGGCAGACCGCCGGTGATGTCGCGGGTCTTGGTGGACTCCTGCGGGATGCGGGCGATGACGTCGCCCACGCCCACCTTGGCGCCGTCCTCGACGCTCACGATGGCGCCGGCCGGCAGCTGGTAATGCGCCGGGATCTCGGTGCCTGCGTAGCACAGGTCCTTGCCGTTGCCGTCCACCAGCTTGATCATGGGGCGCAGGTCCTTGCCCGCCGAACCACGCATCTTCGGGTCGGTCACCACCGTGCTCGACACGCCGGTGATCTCGTCCGTCTGCTTGGTCACGGTCACGCCTTCCACGAACTCGTGGAACTGCAGCGTGCCGGCCACCTCGGTGACGATCGGGTGAGTATGCGGATCCCAGGTCGCGAGCTGCTGGCCCGGCTTCACCTTGTCGCCATCGGCGATGATGATGGTGGCGCCGTAGGGGATCTTGTAGCGCTCACGCTCGCGGCCGAACTCGTCCATCACGCCGATCTCGCCGGAACGCGATACCGCGACCCAGTGGCCCTTGGCGTGCTTCACGGTCTTGATGTTATGCAGCTTGACGGTGCCGCTGGCCTTGACCTCCACGCTCGACACGGCCGCAGCCCGCGAGGCCGCGCCGCCGATGTGGAAGGTACGCATGGTCAGCTGCGTGCCCGGTTCGCCGATGGACTGGGCGGCGATCACGCCGACCGCCTCGCCGATGTTCACGCGGATACCGCGCGCCAGGTCACGACCGTAGCACTGGGTGCAGATGCCGTGGCGGGTGGCGCAGGTGATGGGCGAACGCACCTTCACCTGGTCGATGCCCATCTCCTCCAGCTTCTCCACCAGCCGCTCGTCCAGCAGCGTACCGGTGGGGATCGCCACCTTCTTGCTGCCCGGGGTGTGCACCGGCTCGACCAGCACGCGACCCAGCACCCGCTCGCGCAGGGGCTCGACCACGTCGCCGCCTTCCACGATGGGCTTCATGAAGAGCCCTTCGGAGGTGCCGCAATCGACCTCGGTCACCACTAGGTCCTGCGCCACGTCCACCAAGCGGCGGGTCAGGTAGCCGGAGTTGGCGGTCTTCAAGGCCGTGTCGGCCAGACCCTTACGGGCGCCGTGCGTGGAGATGAAGTACTGCAGCACGTTCAGGCCTTCACGGAAGTTCGCCGTGATGGGCGTCTCGATGATGGAGCCGTCCGGCTTCGCCATCAGGCCGCGCATGCCGGCCAGCTGGCGGATCTGCGCGGCGCTGCCGCGCGCGCCGGAGTCGGCCATCATGTAGATGGAGTTGAAGGACGGCTGCTTGACCGTGTTGCCCTTGTAGTCGGTGACGAGGTCGCTGCCGAGCTTCTCCATCATCGCCTTGGCGACCTGCTCGTTGGTGCGGGACCAGATGTCCACCACCTTGTTGTAGCGCTCGCCCTGGGTCACGAGGCCCGAGGCGTACTGGTCCTCGATCTCCTTCACCTCGGACTCGGCGGCGCCGATGATGCGGCCCTTCTCATCCGGCACCACCATGTCGTTGACGCCGATGGACACGCCCGAACGGGTGGCGAACGAGAATCCGGTGTACATGATGCGGTCGGCGAAGATCACGGTCTCTTTCAGGCCGACACGGCGGTAGCAGATGTTGATGAGCGCCGAGATGGCCTTCTTGCTCATGTCGCGGTTGATCAGCTCGAAGGGCAGGCCCTTCGGCAGGATCTCGGACAGGAGCGCGCGGCCCACGGTGGTGGTCACCAGGCGATGACGGGTCTCGAAGCTCTTGTCGTCCTGGATCACGTGGTCGGTGATGCGCACCTTGATCTTGGCCTGCAGGTCGACGTGGCGGTTCTCCCAGGCACGATGCACCTCGTGCATGTCCGAGAAGAACATGCCCTCGCCCTTGGCGTTGATGCGCTCACGGGTCATGTAATAGAGGCCCAGCACCACGTCCTGCGACGGGACGATGATGGGCTCGCCGTTGGCGGGCGACAGGATGTTGTTGGACGACATCATGAGGGCGCGGGCTTCCAGCTGGGCTTCCAGCGAGAGGGGCACGTGCACCGCCATCTGGTCACCGTCGAAGTCGGCGTTGAACGCCGTGCAGACGAGCGGATGCAGCTGGATGGCCTTGCCTTCGATCAGCACAGGCTCGAAGGCCTGGATGCCGAGGCGATGCAGGGTCGGGGCGCGGTTCAGCATCACGGGATGCTCGCGGATCACCTCTTCCAGGATGTCCCAGACCTCCGGGCCTTCGCGCTCCACCATCTTCTTGGCGGCCTTGATGGTCGCCGCCATGCCGCGCAGCTGCAGCTTGGAGAAGATGAAGGGCTTGAAGAGCTCGAGCGCCATCTTCTTGGGCAGGCCGCACTGGTGCAGCTTCAGGGTCGGGCCCACCACGATCACGGAGCGGCCGGAGTAGTCGACGCGCTTGCCGAGCAGGTTCTGGCGGAAACGGCCCTGCTTGCCCTTGATCATGTCGGCCAAGGACTTCAGCGGGCGCTTGTTGGAGCCGGTGATGGCACGGCCGCGGCGGCCGTTGTCCAGGAGGGCGTCCACGGACTCCTGCAGCATGCGCTTCTCGTTGCGCACGATGATGTCCGGCGCGTTCAACTCGAGCAGCCGCTTGAGGCGGTTGTTGCGGTTGATGACGCGGCGGTACAGGTCGTTCAGGTCGCTGGTCGCGAAGCGGCCGCCGTCCAGCGGCACCAACGGACGCAGGTCCGGCGGCAGCACCGGCAGCACGGTCATCACCATCCACTCGGGACGGTTGCCGGACTCCAGGAACGCTTCCATCAGCTTGAGGCGCTTGGCGAGGCGCTTGATCTTGGTCTCGGAGCTGGTGCCGGCGATCTCCTCGCGCAGCGTGGCCACTTCCTTCGAGAGGTCGATGGTCTTCAGCATCTCGTAGATGGCCTCGGCGCCCATGCGGGCGTCGAAGTCGTCGCCGTACTCGCCCATGGCCTCGAGATAGGAATCGTCGGTCATGAGCTGGCCGCGCTCGAGCGGCGTCATGCCCGGGTCCACCACCACGAAGGCTTCGAAGTAGAGCACGCGCTCGATCTCACGCAGCGTCATGTCCAGCATGAGGCCGATGCGCGAGGGCAGCGACTTGAGGAACCAGATGTGCGCGACCGGCGAAGCCAGCTCGATGTGGCCCATGCGCTCGCGGCGCACCTTGGCCACGGTGACTTCCACGCCGCACTTCTCGCAGATCACGCCGCGGTGCTTCAGGCGCTTGTACTTGCCGCACAGGCACTCGTAGTCCTTGATCGGCCCGAAGATCTTGGCGCAGAACAGCCCGTCCCGCTCCGGCTTGAAGGTGCGGTAGTTGATGGTCTCAGGCTTCTTCACTTCGCCAAACGACCACGAGTGGATCATGTCCGGGGAGGCGAGACCGATGCGGATGGCATCGAAGTCCTCGACCTGGCCCTGCTGCTTCAAGAGTTTCAGTAAGTCTTTCATTTCAGTTCACCGTTGTTTCTGGTTGCGACACCGGACCGGAGCTGGACCGACTTGACGTCAGTCCTGCTCCAGTTCGATGTTGATGGCCAGCGAACGAATTTCCTTGACCAATACGTTGAAGGACTCAGGCATGCCGGCTTCCATGCGGTGGTCGCTGTCCACGATGTTCTTGTACATCTTGGTGCGGCCGATGGTGTCGTCGGACTTGACCGTGAGCATCTCCTGCAGGGTGTAGGCGGCGCCGTAGGCCTCCAACGCCCAGACTTCCATCTCGCCAAAGCGCTGGCCGCCGAACTGCGCCTTGCCTCCCAGCGGCTGCTGGGTGACGAGCGAGTAGGGTCCCGTGGAACGCGCATGCATCTTGTCGTCCACCAGGTGGTTCAGCTTCAGCATGTACATGTAGCCGACCGTGACCGGACGCTCGAAGGACTCGCCGGTGCGGCCGTCATACAGCGTGGTCTGGCCGCTCTCCGGCAGGCCCGCGAGCTTCAGGAGATGCTTGATCTCCTCCTCGTTGGCGCCGTCGAACACCGGCGTCGCGATCGGCACGCCGGCGCGCAGGTTCTGCGCCAGCATGGTGATCTCGTCGTCGGTGAAGGAAGCGATGTCCTCCTTCTTGCCGCCGGACTTGTTGTAGACCTGGTCGAGGAACTTGCGCATCTCCTCGGTCTTGCTGTGCTGGTCCAGCATCTTGCCGATCTTGAGCCCCAGGCCCTTGGCGGCCCAGCCCAGGTGGGTCTCGAGGATCTGGCCGATGTTCATGCGCGAAGGCACGCCCAGCGGGTTCAGCACCACGTCGACCGGCGTACCGTCGGCGGCGTAAGGCATGTCCTCCACCGGGGTGATCATGGAGATCACGCCCTTGTTGCCGTGACGGCCGGCCATCTTGTCGCCGGGCTGCACGCGGCGTTTCACGGCCAGGTACACCTTGACCATCTTGATCACGCCCGGGGCGAGGTCATCGCCGGCGGTGATCTTCTTGCGCTTCTCTTCGTAGCGGCGCTCGAAGTCCGCGTGCTGGGCCTTCAGCTGGGCCGTCAGCTTCTCGAGCTGGTCGGTGGCCTCGTCATTCTTCAGGCGCACCTCGAACCACTTCTCGCGCGGCAGCTCCTCCAGGTAGGCCTTGGTGACCTTGTTCCCGGACTTCAGGCCCTTCGGGCCGCCTTCGGCGACCTTGGAGAGCAAGAGGCGCTCGACGCGCTGGAAGATGTCGTCCTCGAGGATGCGGCGCTGGTCGTTCAGGTCCTTGCGGACTTTCTCCAGCTCCGACTTCTCGATGCTCAAGGCACGCGAGTCCTTGTCCACGCCGTCGCGGGTGAACACGCGCACGTCGATGACGGTGCCGTCCATGCCGGGCGGCACGCGCAGCGAGGTGTCCTTCACATCGGTGGCCTTCTCGCCGAAGATCGCACGCAGCAGCTTCTCTTCCGGGGTCAGCTGGGTCTCGCCCTTCGGCGTGACCTTGCCCACCAGGATGTCGCCGGCCTTCACCTCGGCGCCGATGTAAGCGATGCCCGCCTCGTCCAGCTTGGCCAGCGCCGACTCGCCCACGTTGGGGATGTCAGCGGTGATCTCCTCGGAGCCCAGCTTGGTGTCGCGGGCGACGCAGGTCAGCTCTTCGATGTGGATGGTGGTGAAACGGTCTTCCTTCACCACGCGCTCGGAGATGAGGATGGAGTCCTCGAAGTTGTAGCCGTTCCAGGGCATGAACGCGACCAGCAGGTTCTGGCCCAGCGCCAGCTCGCCCATGTCGGTGGACGGGCCGTCCGCCAGGGTGTCACCACGCGCGATCATGTCACCCGGCTTCACCAGCGGGCGCTGGTTCATGCAGGTGTTCTGGTTGGAACGGGTGTACTTCGTGAGGTTGTAGATGTCCACGCCCGGCTCGCCGGCCACGGTCTCCTCGTCGTTCACGCGCACCACGATGCGGGAGGCGTCGACGGAGTCGACCATGCCGCCGCGGCGGGCCACCACGCACACGCCGGAATCGCGCGCCACGGTGCGCTCGATGCCGGTGCCCACCAGGGGCTTCTCGGTCACGAGCGTCGGCACGGCCTGACGCTGCATGTTCGAACCCATCAAGGCGCGGTTCGCGTCGTCATGCTCGAGGAACGGGATCAGCGCGGCCGCCACGGACACGATCTGCTTCGGCGACACGTCGATGAAGCTGATCTTGTCCGGGGTGGACATGGCGAACTCGTTCTGGTGACGGCAGCTCACCAGGTCCGCGGTGAAGCGGCCGCGGTCATCCACCTGGGCGTTGGCCTGGGCGATGACGTACTGGCCTTCCTCGATGGCGGACAGGAACACGATCTCGTCGGTGACGCGGGCGTCCTTCACCTTGCGGTACGGCGTCTCGAGGAAGCCGTAAGTGTTGGTGCGGGCGTACACGGACAGCGAGTTGATGAGGCCGATGTTTGGGCCTTCCGGAGTCTCGATCGGGCACACGCGGCCGTAGTGGGTGGTGTGCACGTCGCGCACCTCGAAGCCGGCGCGCTCGCGGGTCAGGCCGCCGGGTCCCAAGGCCGACACGCGGCGCTTGTGGGTGACCTCGGACAGCGGGTTGTTCTGGTCCATGAACTGCGAGAGCTGTGAGGAGCCGAAGAACTCCTTGATCGCGGCCGACACCGGCTTGGCGTTGATCAGCTCCTGCGGCATCAGACCCTCGGACTCGGCCAGCGCCAGGCGCTCCTTCACGGCGCGCTCGACGCGTACCAGGCCGATGCGGAACACGTTCTCCGCCATCTCGCCCACGGAACGCACGCGGCGGTTGCCGAGGTGGTCGATGTCGTCCACCACGCCGTTGCCGTTGCGGATGTCGATCAGCACGCGCAGCGCGTCGACGATGTCGGAGCTGTCGCCCAGCTCCTTGTACAGGCGCTTGGACATCTCGTCGTTACGGCCCTTGAAGTACATGCTGTCGTACAGCACGCCGGGGCCGAGGATCTGCTCGCGGCCCACGCGGCGGTTGAACTTCATGCGGCCCACGGCCGACAGGTCGTAACGCTCGAGCGTGAAGAACAGGTTGTGGAACAGCGTCTCGGAAGCCTCGTTGGTCGGGGGCTCGCCCGGGCGCATCATGCGGTAGATCTCGATCAGCGCCTCGCGCGGCGAGTGGGTCGAATCCACGCGCAGCGTGTTGGAGACGAACGGGCCGCGGTCCAGGTCGTTCACGTAGAGCGTGCGGATGGTCTGCACGTTGCTCTTCTGCAGGGCCTCGACCTTCTCCAGCGTCAGCTCGTCATTGGCCTTGGCCAGCAGCTCGCCGGTCGGTCGGGTGACCACGTCATGCGCCAGCACCTTGCCGACCAGGTACTGGGGCGGCACCGTGAGCGACTTGATCTCGGCCTTCTCCAGCTCGCGGATGTGGCGGGCGGTGATGCGGCGGCCTTCCTCGACGATGGTCTTGCCTTTGACCTTGATGTCGAACGCCGCGGTCTCGCCGCGCAGGCGCTCGGGGATGAGGTCGAGCTTGATCTCGTCCTTGCTGAGATGGACGGTGTTGGTCTCGAAGAACAACGCGAGGATCTGCTCGTCGTTGTAGCCGAGCGCGCGCAGCAGCACGGTGGCCGGCAGCTTGCGGCGGCGGTCGATGCGCACGAACACGCCGTCCTTGGCATCGAACTCGAAGTCCAGCCAGGAGCCGCGATAAGGGATCACGCGCGCGGAGAACAGGAGCTTGCCCGAGGAATGGGTCTTGCCCTTGTCATGGTCGAAGAACACGCCCGGCGAACGGTGCAGCTGCGAGACGATGACGCGCTCGGTGCCGTTGATGACGAAGGTGCCGTTCTCGGTCATGAGCGGCAGTTCGCCCATGTAGACTTCCTGTTCCTTCACTTCCTTGGGGCGGCGGTTCTCGACCGGTGCTTCCTTGTCATACAAGGCCAGGCGCACGAGCACGCGCAGGGGCGCGGCGAACGTCAGGCCGCGCATGATGCATTCCTTCACGTCGAACGGCGGCTCGCCGAGCTTGTACTCGACGTATTCCAGCGCCGCGTTGCCGGAATAGCTGGAGATCGGGAACACGGACTTGAACGCCGCGTGCAGGCCGATGTCGCCGCGCTGCTTGGGAGTCTTGTCCTCCTGCAGGAACTGGCGGTAGGATTCCAGCTGGATGGCCAGAAGATACGGGACCTCGAGCACGCTCGGGCGCTTGCCGAAGTCCTTGCGGATACGTTTCTTCTCGGTGAATGAATAAGCCATCTGCAGTGCCCTCTAGCCGTCGCCGCTTGCGCGGCGGTTGATCTGGGAATTCCTGAAACTTTCTCTATCTCGTCCGGCGCGCCGGCCCGGTGAGGCGCCGCGCTGCCATGTGAAAACGGGAAAAGGCCGGTGGCTCCATAGCCACCAGCCGTTTTCCTTGTTTAGCGGAGCGGATTTACCGCGCCGTACACTCTTGCTCCTGACGGTTACTTGACTTCGACCGTCGCACCAGCCGCTTCCAGGTCCTTCTTGAACTTGGCGGCGTCGTCCTTCGACACGCCTTCCTTCACGGTCTGGGGAGCGCCCTCGACCAGGTCCTTGGCTTCCTTCAAGCCCAGGCTGGTGATGGCACGGACCACCTTGATGACCTCGACCTTCTTCTCGCCGGCGGCCTTCAGCACCACGGCGAACTCGGTCTTCTCTTCGGCGGCAGCGGCACCGCCAGCAGCGGGACCGGCAGCCACGGCCACGGCAGCAGCCGCGGACACGCCGAACTTCTCTTCCATCGCGGAGATCAGGTCGACGACCTCCATCACGGTCATCTTGGAAATGGTTTCCAGAATGTCATCTTTCGAAACAGCCATTGTCATCTCCTCAAATAAGGTCTAATCGAATCGGTTTCAAGCAGCCTGCTTCTGATCACGTACCGCAGCTACGGTGCGGACCAGCTTGGCGTGAGGTTCGGCCAGGGTACGGACGAACTTGGTGATCGGCGCCTTCATGACGGCCATGAGCGTGGCGATAGCCTGCTCACGGGTCGGCAATTTGGCCAGACGATCGAGGTCGGACTTGGGCAGGAGCTTCCCGCCGAAGGCGACTGCGGTCACCACCAGTTTCTCGTTATCCTTGGCGAAATCCTTCAACACCCGTGCGGCTGCGCCTGGATCTTCCTTCGAGAACGCCAGGATCAGCGGTCCCTTGAGAGAATCCGATAGGCACTCGAACGACGTGCCTGCGACGGCACGGCGCGCCAAAGTGTTCTTGACCACCTTCATGAAGACGCCGCTGTTGCGGGCCTGCATGCGCAGCTTCGTCAGCTGGTCGACGGTCATGCCGCGGTATTCGGCGGCGATGGCGGAATGCGCCGTCGCTGCCACCGCAGCCACTTCGGCGACGAGAGCCTGTTTCTCTTCGAGTCGCATCGTCACGGAGTACTACCTCCTGATTTGTACCGTTGAACACAGGACACCCTTCCCTAGGCATCCCACCCTTGCCCGTTGGTCCCGGGCCACGGTGCCAAACCAGATGAACCTGATTCGGACGCACCGTCTGCGTGAGCTGAGCCTCGCGGCCCGATTAAGGGTTGGATCCTCCTGGATCCGCGCCACTCACGGTCTTTGACGTACTGAGCCCTAGGCGCTCAGTTGCATCAAAACTTGTCGCGCGCTGCTTAGAGAGCCAGCGTGCTCGGATCGATCACGATGCCCGGGCCCATGGTCGAGCTCACGGTCACCTTCTGCATGTAGATGCCCTTCGCGGTCGCCGGCTTCACCTTGTTGATGTCAGCCAGCAGCGCGTGCAGGTTCTCGTTCAGGGCCTTCACGTCGAAGTCGGACTTGCCGATGGTGCAATGCACGATGCCCGCCTTGTCGGCGCGGTACTGCACCTGGCCGGCCTTGGCGTTCTTCACCGCACCGGCCACGTCGGCGGTCACGGTGCCCATCTTCGGGTTCGGCATCAGGCCGCGGGGACCCAGGATCTGGCCGAGCTGGCCGACGATGCGCATCGCATCGGGGCTCGCGATCACGCGGTCAAAGTCCATCTGGCCGGCCTTGATCTTCTCCGCCAGGTCCTCGAAGCCCACCACATCGGCGCCCGCCTGACGGGCCGCCTCGGCGTTGTTGCCCTGGGCGAACACCGCCACGCGCAGGCTCTTGCCGGTGCCGTGGGGCAGCACGGTGGAACCGCGCACCACCTGGTCCGACTTCTTGGCGTCGATGCCGAGGTTCACCGCGACGTCCACGGATTCCTTGAACTTCACGGTGGCGAACTTCTTCAGGAGCGTCAGCGCTTCCTGCACCGGATACTGTTTGCCCGGGGGCAGCTGCTCGCGGGCAGCTTTCATACGCTTGCCGATTGCCATGTTAGAGGCCCTCCACGTCGACGCCCATGCTGCGGGCGCTGCCAGCGATGGTGCGCACCGCGGCTTCCAGGTCAGCGGCCGTGATGTCCGGCATCTTGACCTTGGCGATCTCTTCGAGCTGCTTGCGCGTGATCTTGCCCACCTTGTTGGTGTTAGGCGTCGCGCTGCCCTTCTCGAGGCCCAACGCCTTCCGGATGAGCACGGAAGCCGGCGGGGTCTTGGTGATGAAGGTGAAGCTGCGGTCGCTGTAGACCGAGATCACGACCGGGATCGGCAGACCCGGCTCGAGCTTCTGCGTCTGGGCGTTGAACGCCTTACAGAACTCCATGATGTTCACGCCCTGCTGACCGAGGGCGGGCCCGACCGGGGGGGCCGGGTTCGCCTGGCCTGCAGGGATCTGCAGCTTCACGTAGGCTTGAAGTTTCTTGGCCATGTTTACTCCTGGTGGGTGCTAGCGCCTGTTTTGCAGGCTCCCCGTTGCTTCCCTTCGGTTGCAGTGACCTATCCTTAGGTCACTCAAAAAATCTCTTACGACTTCTCGACCTGGCCGAACTCCAGCTCCACCGGAGTGGAACGGCCGAAGATCAGCACCGCCACACGCAGGCGGTTCTTCTCGTAGTTCACTTCCTCGACCACGCCGTTGAAGTCGTTGAACGGCCCGTGGGTCACACGCACCACTTCGCCCGGCTCGAACAGCACCTTGGGCTTCGGCTTCTCCACGCCTTCCTGCACCCGTTGCAGGATCGCGTCGGCTTCCTTATCGGTGATCGGCGCCGGCTTGTCCGGGGTGCCTCCGATGAAGCCCATGACCTTCGGCACGCTCTTCACGAGGTGCCAGGTATCGTCGTCGAGCTCCATCTGCACCAGCACGTAGCCGGGGAAGAACTTGCGCTCGCTCTTGCGCTTCTGACCCTCGCGCATCTCCACCACTTCCTCGGTGGGGACCAGGATCTCGCCGAACTTGTCGGCCAGCCCGCTGCGCTTCACGCGCTCAGAGAGCGAGCGGCGCACGGTCTGCTCGAAACCGGAGTAGGCATGGACCACGTACCAGCGCAGCGCCATGCTCATGCTCCCTGGCCGGTCAGGCCGGACAGCGCCACGAACAGCAGCGCATCCAGGCCCCACATGACCACGCCCACGACGAGCACGGTCAGCATCACGAACAAGGTGGTCTGCACCGTCTCCTGACGGGTCGGCCACACCATCTTGCGCACTTCGTTGCGCGAGCTGAGGATGAACGACAGCGTGCCGTGGCCGATCTGGGTCTGCCAGGCCAGCGCGAGCGCCGCCAGCGTGCCCACGATCGGGTAAGCCGCGCGCACCCACACCGACTGGTTCTCGAACCAGTAGTAGGCGAACACGCCACCGACCAGGACCAAGATCGCGATCGCGAGCTTGGCCTTGTCGAGACCGGTCGACTGGACTGCTTCTAGTTGTTCGCTCATCTGCTCGTCAAACCTTTGCTGGGCTATTCATCTGGCAGGCCAGGAGGGAATCGAACCCCCAACCTGCGGTTTTGGAGACCGCCGCTCTGCCAATTGAGCTACTGGCCTGTACTTTCTGAACGCCCGTGTTACTCGATGATCTTGGCGACGACGCCGGCGCCGACGGTCTTGCCGCCCTCGCGGATGGCGAAACGCAGGCCGTCTTCCATCGCGATGGGGTTGATCAGGGTCACCACCATCTTGACGTTGTCCC